>Ga0308011_10000877_pt1 | contig 14543 bp, 11 predicted proteins | sample Neamet177_FD_203144 | JGI IMG/M metagenome (GOLD analysis project Ga0308011, IMG submission 203144) | Marine microbial communities from water near the shore, Antarctic Ocean - #177 | ecosystem: Environmental > Aquatic > Marine > Unclassified | place: Southern Ocean | collected 2014-07-25 | reverse complement strand
GTATTGTTAGAATCCGGTTTAACTTCTAGAACTGTAAATAGGAAAATAACTACATTGAAAAGTTACTTTAAATATTTGTTACAAGAAGATGTTTTGTCTGAAAACCCTACAAGAAAGATAATATCACCTAAAAGTTCTAAAAAACTACCTGTATTTATTGAGAAATCAAAAATGGACCAGCTTTTAAATGAAATTGAATTTCCAAATTCTTTTGATGGAGAGAGAGATAAACTTATTATAGATCTTTTTTATATGACAGGTATGAGATTGTCAGAATTGATTTCTGTTTCATTCTTAGATATAGATTTTATTAATTCCACAGTAAAAATATTAGGAAAGAGAAATAAAGAAAGAATTATACCTCTATCAATCAGTCTGTTAAATCAACTGGAAAATTTCTTTAAAAAAAACAAACTAAAAAGTTATTTTTTCGTTAATTTGGAAGGTAAGAAACTTACATCAAAAAAGGTGTATACTATAGTTAATTATTATTTGGGAAAGGTGTCGAGTGTAGAAAAGAAAAGTCCACATATTTTAAGGCATACATTTGCTACACATATGTTGAATAATGGTGCGGACATAAATGCTATTAAAGAAATATTGGGTCATGCTAATTTAAGTGCTACTCAAGTTTACACCCATAATACTATAGAACGATTAAAAAATATTTATAAACAAGCTCATCCTAGAGCATAAAAAATTATCAATTATGAAAATAGAAATTCAATCCATTCATTTCTCTCCTGACGGAGGATTATTAGATTTTGTAAATAAAAAAGTATCTAAATTATCTCAAATAGATGATAGTTTAATTACATCTGATGTTTTTTTAAAGATTGATAAACCAGAGTCTTCTGATAATAAAATTGCTGAAATACGTATCCATTCATCAAATGGAGAGTATTTTGCCAAAAAACAATGCGACACTTTTGAGGAATCTGTTGACCTTACTGTTCAAGCCTTAAGAAAACAGCTCTTAAAATCCAAAAGAAAATAACTCTTTGCTAGGAGTGTTGTTCTATTTCTAAAATTTATTTTAATTTTTGTTTGTATTATAAAAAACTTTAATACATTTGCAGACCTCTTTTGGGGGTAAAGTTCTTTATATGTAGTAGTAAACTAGATAAATTGCCGATATAGCTCAGTTGGCTAGAGCAGCTGATTTGTAATCAGCAGGTCGTGGGTTCGAGTCCCTCTATCGGCTCAAAAAATTTATTTAACACGTTGGGGAAATACTCAAGCGGTCAACGAGGGCAGACTGTAAATCTGCTGGCTACGCCTTCACAGGTTCGAATCCTGTTTTCCCCACGAGCATTATAGATGCGAGAGTAGCTCAGTTGGCTAGAGCGTCAGCCTTCCAAGCTGAGGGTCGCGGGTTCGAATCCCGTCTCTCGCTCTTTTTTACCTTGCCGGTGTAGCTCAGGGGCAGAGCGTTTCCTTGGTAAGGAAGAGGTCATGGGTTCAAATCCCATCATTGGCTCAAAATGTTAAGAGATATTTAAACGAAAACAATAATTAATAACAAATAATAAATTTAAACAAAATGGCAAAAGAAAATTTTAACCGTACCAAGCCACACTTGAATATTGGTACAATTGGTCATGTTGATCATGGAAAAACAACTTTAACTGCTGCAATTACTGTAGTATTAGCGAAAGCTGGTGGTGCTGAAGTGAGAGATTTTGATACAATTGATAATGCTCCTGAGGAAAAAGAAAGAGGTATTACAATTAACACATCTCATGTAGAGTATGAAACAGAAAATAGACATTACGCTCACGTAGATTGTCCAGGGCATGCTGATTATGTAAAAAACATGGTTACAGGTGCTGCTCAAATGGATGGAGCCATTTTAGTTTGTGCTGCTACTGATGGTCCTATGCCTCAAACAAGAGAACATATCTTACTTGCAAGACAAGTTGGAGTTCCTTCTTTAGTTGTATTTATGAATAAAGTAGATATGGTTGATGATGAGGAATTACTTGAATTAGTTGATATGGAGATTAGAGAATTACTTTCTTTCTATGATTATGATGGTGATAATACTCCTGTAATTGCTGGATCTGCTTTAGGTGGATTGAATGGTGATGCTGAGTGGACTCCAAAAATTGTCGAATTAATGGCTGCAGTTGATGCTTGGATTCCTGAGCCAGTTAGAGATAATGAAAAGCCATTCTTGATGCCAGTTGAAGATGTATTTACAATTACAGGTAGAGGGACTGTAGCTACAGGTAGAATTGAAACGGGTGTTGCTAACACTGGAGATTCTGTAGATATTATTGGTATGGGTGCTGAAAAATTAGTTTCTACTGTAACTGGAGTAGAGATGTTTAGAAAGATATTAGATAGAGGTGAAGCTGGAGATAATGTTGGTATTTTATTAAGAGGTATCGAGAAAACAGATATTAAGAGAGGTATGGTTATTTGTAAGCCAGGTTCTGTTACTCCACATACTAAATTTAAAGCAGAGGTTTATATTCTTAAGAAAGAAGAGGGTGGTAGACATACTCCTTTCCATAATAGATACAGACCTCAGTTCTATATTAGAACAACTGATGTTACAGGTGAGATTTTCTTACCAGATGGAACTGAAATGGTAATGCCTGGAGATAACTTAACTATTACTGTTGAGTTAATTAGTGGAGTTGCTATGACTAGTGGTTTAAGATTTGCAATTAGAGAAGGTGGTAGAACTGTTGGAGCTGGACAAATTACTTCAATTATTGAGTAATAAATAATAGTATTACAGCAAATGGAGTCTTTCTGAAAGCTTCCATTTGATGTTATACGGGTGTAGCTCAATTGGTAGAGTAGTGGTCTCCAAAACCATTGGTTGTGAGTTCGAGTCTCTCCACCCGTGCAATTAAAAAAGATAAAATGAAAATAGGTGCATATATAAAAGATTCATTTGATGAATTATTAAACAAGGTAACTTGGCCAACTTGGGAGGAGTTGCAAAGTAGTGCGGTAGTTGTTGCGATTGCATCTTTGATAATTGCATTAATTATTTTCGGGATGGATCAAGTTTTTAGTAATTTAATGCAACTATTTTACGACTTGTTTTAATGGAGAAAATGGAAAGTACAGTGTCAGAAAATAAATGGTATGTTCTCCGTGTTATGGGAGGAAAAGAAAAGAAAACAAGATTGTTTATCGAAAAAGAAATTGATCGATTAAATTTAAATGATTTTGTTTCTAGAATTTTAATTCCTACTGAGAAAGTTTATCAAATTAAAGACGGTAAAAAGGTTAGTAGAGAAAAGAATTTTTTCCCAGGATATTTATTAGTTGAAGCTAATTTAACTGGTGAAGTTCCTCATATTATAAAAGCTGTTCAGAATGTTTTAGGATTTTTAGGAGCAACAAAGGGAGGTGATCCTGTTCCAATGAGAGATGCTGAAATTAATAAAATATTAGGAAGAGTAGATGAAATGGCTCTTGTTGATGAAAGTATAAGTATACCATTTGTTGTTGGAGAGACAGTAAAAGTAATAGATGGACCATTTAATAGTTTTAATGCAGAAATTGAATCTATTGATGAACAAAAGAAAAAATTAAAATTAATTGTCAAAATATTTGGAAGGAAAACTCCTTTAGAGTTGAATTTCATGCAAGTTGAAAAAATTTAGAATAAAAAAAACATGGCAAAAGAAGTATCAGGTATTATTAAACTACAAATTAGAGGAGGAGCGGCAAACCCAGCACCTCCAGTAGGTCCAGCTCTTGGAGCAAAAGGTGTGAATATTATGGAATTCTGTAAACAGTTTAATGCAAGAACTCAGGATAAAGCAGGTAAAATTGTGCCTGTTGTTATTACTGTATTTGCTGATAAATCATTTGAATTCATCATTAAAACTGCTCCTGCTGCATCTCAATTATTAGAAGCTGCAAAGAAGAAAAGTGGATCTGGTGAGCCTAACAGAGTGAAAGTTGCTACTGTAACTTGGGATCAGGTTAGGAAAATAGCTGAAGATAAAATGGCAGATTTAAATGCTCTTAAAGTGGAATCAGCTATGAAAATGGTTGCTGGAACGGCAAGAAGTATGGGGATAAATGTTAAGGGAGATTTTCCTAGTTAATTAATAAGAAAAAGAAAAAAATAGTCCAATGGCTAAATTAAGTAAAAATAGAAAAGCTTCAGAATCAAAAGTTAATTTTGATTCTGTATATTCTACAATTGAGGCAGCAAAATTAGTTAAAGAAACTTCAACTGAAAAGTTTGATGCTTCTATTGACTTAGCTGTAAAGTTAGGTGTAGATCCAAGACAAGCAAACCAAATGGTAAGAGGAGTAGTTGCTTTACCTCACGGAACAGGAAAAGATTTAAAAGTATTAGCTCTTGTTTCTGCTGACAAAGAAGAAGAAGCCAAAGAAGCAGGTGCTGATTTTGTTGGTTTGGATGAGTATATTGAGAAAATTAAAGGTGGTTGGACTGATATTGATGTTATTATTACAATGCCATCAGTAATGGGTAAAATTGGTGCTTTAGGTAGAGTTTTAGGACCTAGAGGTTTAATGCCAAATCCAAAATCAGGAACTGTTACTTTAGAAGTTGGGAAAGCGGTTTCAGATGTAAAGAAAGGTAAAATTGACTTTAAAGTTGACAAGTTTGGTATTATTCATGCCTCAGTTGGAAAAGTATCTTTTGATTCTCAGAAAATATCTGAAAATACAGATGAGTTACTACAAACTATCATGAAATTAAAGCCAACCTCTTCTAAAGGTGTTTATATTGAAAGTATTTCACTTTCAAGTACAATGGGTGTTGGGGTTGCTGTTGAATCAAAATCATTAATTTAAGATATTTAGATAATATTATAAAATGACAAAAGAAGAAAAAAATCAATTTATTGATGTACTTGATAAAAGTATACAAGATAATAATAACTTTTATTTAGCAGATATCTCTGGATTATCAGCTGAAGAAGCAAATAGTTTAAGAAGACTATGTTTTAAAAGAGAAGTTTCTTTACAAGTTGTAAAAAACACTTTACTTAAAAAAGCATTAGAAAAAAATGATCGTAACTTTGATGAATTATATGATGTGTTGAAAGGAAATACATCAATCATGTTTACAGATGTGGCAAACGCACCTGCTAAAGTGATTAAAGAATTTAGAAAGAAACATGATAAACCAGTATTTAAAGCAGCTCATTTAGACGCTTCTTTCTATATTGGAGAAGAATACCTTGATACATTATCATCACTTAAATCGAAAGACGAACTTATTGCAGAAATTATTGGATTACTTCAATCTCCTGCGAAAAATGTTATCTCGGCTCTTCAATCTGGTGGTAATAAATTATCAGGTATTATTAAAACTCTTGGAGAAAGAGCTGAATAATAAAATTGAATGCTTCCAACATTAAATTAAATAAAAACAAATAATTAAAAACAAATAAAATGGCAGATTTAAAAGATTTCGCAGAACAATTAGTTAGTCTTTCAGTTAAAGATGTAAATGAATTAGCTAATATCTTAAAAGATGAGTATGGTATTGAACCAGCTGCAGCAGCTGTTGCAGTAGCGGGTCCTGCTGCTGGTGGTGACGCTGGTGGTGAAGATCAAACTGAGTTTGATGTAATACTTACAGCAGCTGGTGGTGCAAAATTAGCAGTTGTAAAATTAGTAAAAGAATTAACAGGTAAAGGATTAAAAGATGCTAAGGGATTAGTTGACAGTGCTCCTGCTACTATTAAGGAAGCTTGTTCTAAGGATGAAGCAGAAGCTCTTAAAGCTCAGCTTGAAGAAGCTGGTGCTGAAGTAGAACTTAAGTAGTATACTTTATACATACGATAGGTTTAGATATTATAGGAATATAAGGTCTAGACCATTTCGTTTTTTTACAGAACCCTTTTTTTTAACCTAAAACTTTGCTCCTTGTCAACAATAAATAAGTCCCAAAGAATAAATTTCGCTTCCATTGAAAAGCAAATGGATTATCCTGACTTTTTGGATATTCAATTAGAGACATTTAATGCTTTCTTTCAAACAGGTACTACTGTAGATGAAAGAAAAAAAGAAGGTTTATATAAAACCTTTTCTGAGCTTTTTCCAATTACGGATTCTAGAAATAATTTTGTATTAGAGTTTATAGACTATACAATTGACCCTCCAAGATATTCTATTGAAGAATGTATTCAGAGAGGTTTAACATATAAAGTTCCTCTAAAAGTAAAACTTAAATTATATTGTACAGATCCTGATCATGAGGATTTTGAAACTATTGTACAAGAGGTGTATTTTGGAAATATTCCATTTATGACTCCTAAAGGTACTTTTGTTGTAAATGGTGCTGAAAAGGTAGTTGTGTCTCAATTACACAGATCTCCAGGTTTGTTTTTCGGTCATTCTTTTCATTCTAATGGAACGAAATTATACTCTGCTAGAGTAATTCCTTTTAAAGGATCGTGGATTGAATTCAATACTGATATCAATGATGTAATGTATGCTTATATTGATAGAAAGAAAAAAGTTCCTGTAACTACTTTATTAAGAGCAATTGGTTATGAGAGTGATAGAGAAATTTTACAGATTTTTGATTTAGCGGATGAAGTAAAAGTTTCTAAAAGTGGTTTAAAAAGAATTATTGGTAGAAAACTAGCGTCAAGAGTATTAAAGTCGTGGGTGGAAGATTTTGTAGATGAGGATACTGGTGAATTAGTTTCTATTGAAAGAAATGAAGTAATCTTAGAAAGAGATACTGTAATTGAAAAAAATCATATTAATGAGATTGTTGAATCCGGTTCTCCTGTAATTTTATTACACAGAGAACAATCTAATGGAGAACATGCAATTATTCATAATACTTTACAAAAAGATCCTACTAACTCTTTAAAAGAGGCGGTAGTTTATATTTACAGACAATTAAGAAGTGCAGATCCGCCAGATGAGGCTACTGCAATTGGTGTTATTGATAAACTTTTCTTCTCTGACCAAAGATATAGTCTTGGTGCGGTAGGTAGACATAGAATTAATAACAGATTAAAAATTAATACTCCAGAAGATAAGTATGTACTTACTAATGAGGATATTATTGAAATAATCAAACAATTAATTGAACTTACTAATTCTAAAGTGGATGTTGATGATATTGATCACTTAAGTAATAGAAGAATCAGAACAGTAGGTGATCAATTATCTAATCAGTTTTATGTTGGGCTTAATAGAATGGCTAGAACGATTAGAGATAGAATGAATGTTAGAGATAATGAAGTATTTACTCCTACAGATTTGATTAATGCGAAAACATTATCATCTGTAATTAACACTTTCTTTGGTACATCTCAACTTTCTCAGTTTATGGATCAAACGAATCCTCTTGCTGAAGTTACTCATAAAAGAAGAGTTTCTGCACTTGGGCCTGGAGGTTTAACTAGAGAAAGAGCAGGTTTTGAGGTGAGAGATGTACATTACACTCACTATGGTAGACTTTGTCCTATTGAAACTCCTGAGGGGCCGAATATTGGACTTATTTCTTCTCTTTGTGTTTACGCTAAGGTAAACGATTTAGGATTTATTGAAACTCCTTATAGAAAAGTAGTAGATGGTAAAGTGAGTCTTGAAGATGAACCAATTTATTTAAGTGCTGAATTAGAAGAAAATTTAACTATTGCGCAAGCTAACGCTCCTATTAATGCAGATGGTAGTTTTGTAAATGAAACTGTAAAAACAAGATTAGGTCATGATTATCCTGTTACAGAACCAAAAAATATTGGTCTGATGGATATCGCTCCAAATCAAATTGCTTCTATTGCTGCATCTTTAATTCCTTTCTTGGAACATGATGATGCCAACAGAGCATTGATGGGGTCGAACATGATGCGTCAAGCAGTTCCATTATTAAGAACTGACGCTCCTATTGTTGGTACAGGTTTAGAACCTCATGTAGCAAAAGATTCTAGAGCACTTATCAATTCTGAAGGTGAAGGTGTTATTAAGTATGTTGATGCAACTAAAATTACAATCAAGTACAAAAAATCTGATGTAGAAAAATTAATTAGTTTTGAAGAAGATATTAAAACTTACTACTTAACTAAATTCTTAAAAACAAATCAGAATACATGTATGAATATTCGTCCTATTGTAAATATAGGAGATAAGGTAACAAAAGGTCAAGTTTTATGTGAAGGTTATGCTACCCAAAATGGGGAGTTAGCTTTAGGTAGAAACTTAAAAGTAGCCTTCATGCCTTGGAAAGGATATAACTTTGAGGATGCAATTGTTCTTTCTGAAAGAGTCGCTAGAGAGGATTGGTTAACATCTTTACATATTGTAGAACATAATGTTTCGGTAAGAGAAACAAAAAGAGGAGCAGAAGAACTTACAGCAGATATTCCTAATGTAAGTGAAGAAGCTACTAAAGATTTAGATGAATTTGGAATGATTAGAATTGGAGCTCAGGTAAAAGCGGGTAACATACTAATTGGGAAAATCACTCCAAAAGGTGAGTCTGACCCTACTCCTGAAGAAAAACTATTAAGAGCTATTTTTGGTGAAAAAGCTGGAGATGTTAAGGATGCTTCTTTAAAAGCAAAAGCTTCTAATGAAGGTGTTGTTATTGGTAAATCTTTATTCTCTAAAACTATTAAAGATAGAAGAATGAAGGCTCAAGATAAAGAAGAGTTAGAGGTTATTGATAAGGAGTTTGATATTGCATCTTTAAAATTAAAGAAAATATTAGTTGATAAATTATACCAATTAGTTGGTGGAAAATCTTCTCAAGGTATTGATAATGTTCTTGGGGAAGAGGTAATTGCTAAATCGGTTAAATTTACTCAGAAAATTTTAATGACAGTTGATTTTTTAAGTGTGAATCCAAAGAAATGGACTACAAATAAAGACAACAATATTGTTTTAATTAAAATTATTCAAGGTTACATCAGAAAATACAACGATATTTTTGGTGAGTACAGAAGAACAAGATTTGCTATCACTGTTGGAGATGAACTTCCAAAAGGTGTATTGCAATTAGCTACTGTATATATTGCTAAAAAGAGAAAAATTAAAGTTGGAGATAAGATGGCTGGTCGTCATGGTAATAAAGGTATTGTTGCCAGAATTGTTCGTGATGAAGATATGCCGTTCTTAGAAGATGGTACAGCTGTTGATATTGTGTTAAATCCACTTGGTGTACCTTCTAGGATGAACCTTGGTCAGATTTATGAAACAATTTTAGGTTGGGCTGGACAAGAATTAGGTAAAAAATACTTTACTCCAGTATTTGATGGAGCTAGTATGGATCAAATTAATGTTGAATCGGATGCTGCTGGAATTCCAAGACATGGTAAAACATATTTATATGATGGTGGTACAGGAGAAAAATTTGATCAACCAGCAACTGTTGGTATTATCTATATGTTAAAACTTGGTCACTTAATTGATGATAAGATGCATGCCAGATCTATTGGACCTTATTCACTTATTACTCAGCAACCTCTAGGAGGTAAAGCTCAGTTTGGGGGACAAAGACTTGGAGAGATGGAAGTTTGGGCATTAGAAGGATATGGTGCTTCTAATATTTTACAAGAAATGATGACTCTTAAATCGGATGATGTTATTGGTAGAGCAAAAGCTTATGAAGCTATTGTAAAAGGTACAGCGTTACCAGAATCAGGTATCCCAGAATCGTTCAATGTATTACTACATGAATTGAGAGGTTTAGGACTTAAAGTTTCATTTGATTAATCTTTTAAAGGAAAAATAATATGACAAATAATAGACATAAAAACAGAAAACAATCTGCAGACTATAGTACATTAAAAGTTAGTTTATCTTCTCCAGAAGATATCTTAGCAAAATCATCAGGGGAAGTTACAAAACCTGAAACGATTAACTATAGAACATACAAACCAGAAAGAGATGGTTTGTTTTGTGAAAGAATTTTTGGACCTACAAAGGATTTTGAATGTCATTGTGGGAAATACAAAAGAATTAGATATAGAGGAATTGTATGTGACAGATGTGGTGTAGAAGTTACTGAAAAGAAAGTCAGAAGAGAAAGAGTAGGACACATTAATTTAGTAGTTCCTGTTGCTCATATCTGGTACTTCAGAACTTTACCTAATAAAATTGGTTACCTTTTAGGATTACCTTCTAAGAAAATGGATCAGATTATATACTATGAAAGATATGTAGTAATCCAAACTGTGGAAGGAGCTTTAAATGAAGAAGGAAATCAGATTGAAATAAACGATTTTATAACTGAAGAAGAATACTTAAATGTATTAGAAAATTTAGAGCCGACAAATCAACATTTATCGGATTCTGATGAAAATAAGTTTATTGCAAAAATGGGAGCGGAAGCTCTTATTGATATGTTGAGTAGAGTAGAATTAATTTCTTTATCTCATGAGTTAAGACATAAAGCAAAAACGGAAACTTCTCAACAAAGAAAAACAGAGGCGTTAAAAAGATTACAAGTAGTGGAGGCTTTTAAAGAAGCTCAAACTCATACTGAAAACAGACCAGAATGGATGATCCTAAAAGTTCTTCCAATCATACCTCCAGAATTAAGACCATTAGTTCCTTTAGATGGAGGTAGGTTTGCAACTTCTGATTTAAATGACTTATATAGAAGAGTTATTATCAGAAATAACAGATTAAAAAGATTAATGGAGATTAATGCTCCTCAAGTAATCTTAAGAAACGAAAAAAGAATGCTTCAAGAAGCAGTAGATGCTTTATTGGATAATTCAAGAAAATCGGCAGCAATTAAAACGGATGGTAATAGACCGTTAAAATCTTTGTCTGATTCTTTAAAAGGAAAACAAGGTAGATTCCGTCAGAACTTACTTGGTAAAAGGGTAGATTATTCTGGAAGATCGGTAATTGTTGTTGGACCAGAGTTAAAACTTCATGAATGTGGTATCCCAAAAGATATGGCAGCTGAACTTTACAAACCATTTATTATCAGAAAACTGATAGAAAGAGGGATTGTGAAAACAGTGAAGTCTGGAAAAAGAATTATAGACAACAGAGAAGATGTTGTTTGGGATATTTTAGAAAATGTAATGAAAGGACACCCTGTTTTATTAAACAGAGCTCCTACACTTCACAGACTAGGTATTCAGGCTTTTCAACCAAAAATGATTGAAGGAAAAGCAATTCAACTTCATCCATTATCATGTACGGCCTTTAATGCCGATTTTGATGGGGATCAAATGGCGGTTCACTTGCCACTTGGTGCAGATGCAATATTAGAAGCACAAGTTTTAATGCTTGGTTCTCATAATATTTTGAATCCTGCAAATGGTGCTCCTATTACGGTTCCTTCTCAGGATATGGTTTTAGGTCTTTATTACATGACTAAGCCAAGAAAATCTACATCAGATCATATTGTTAGAGGAGAAGGAAAATCGTTTTACTCTTTAGAAGATGTGAAAATTGCCTATAACGAAAAGGTAATTGACCTACACGCTATTATTAAAGTAAAAATTACAAAAGTAGATGGTACTACTGAATTAAAAGAAACAACTGTTGGTAGAGTTTTATTTAATGAGTTTGTTCCTGATGCAGTAGAATATGTAGATGAATTACTTACTAAGAAATCTTTAAGAGATATTATTGGTGGAATATTAAGAATTTGTGGAGTTCCTAGAACTGCACAGTTTTTAGATGATATTAAAACTTTAGGTTACGATATGGCCTTTAGAGGTGGACTTTCGTTTAACTTAGGTGATATTATTGTACCAAAAGAAAAGGTTGGTTTATTAGAAGAAGCTCATGCTAAAGTTGCGGAAGTAAAAAACAACTATAACATGGGGTTCATTACTAATAATGAAAGATATAATCAAGTTATTGATATTTGGACGAATACAAATGCTAAACTTACCGATACGGTAATGAGGGATATGATTAACGATAACCAAGGATTTAACTCTGTATATATGATGTTAGATTCAGGAGCAAGGGGATCGAAAGAACAAATTCGTCAGTTAGCAGGTATGAGGGGACTTATGGCTAAGCCAAAAAAATCTGGTTCCCATGGAGAATCCATTATTGAAAATCCGATTACAACTAACTTTAGTGAGGGACTTTCAATTTTAGAATACTTTATTTCAACTCACGGTGCCAGAAAAGGACTTGCCGATACTGCACTTAAAACTGCAGATGCAGGTTATTTAACAAGAAGACTTGTTGATGTATCGGCAGATGTTGTAGTAGTAGAAGAAGATTGTTTAACTCTTAGAGGTTTAGTAACTTCTGCACTTAAGAAGAATGAAGATATTGTAGAATCTCTTTATGATAGAATTTTAGGTAGAGTAAACTTACATGATATTTATCATCCAAAAACAGATGAACTAATTTTAGCTTCTGGTTTACAGATTTCTGAAGAAACTGCAGAAGAAATTGAGGAAGCTGGAATTGAAGAAGTAGAAATCAGATCGGCTCTTACTTGTGAAACTAAAAGAGGTATTTGTGTGAAATGTTATGGTAGAAGTATGTCAACTTCTAAAATGGCTCAACAAGGTGATGCTGTTGGTGTAATTGCAGCTCAGTCCATTGGTGAACCAGGTACTCAGTTAACACTTAGAACTTTCCACGTTGGGGGTACCGCTTCCAGATCTGCTGTTGATGCTTCTGTTGTAATTAAGAAAGAAGGTACTATTTTAATTGACGATTTAAGAACTCTTAATACTAAAGATGATGATGGAAATGATGTAGAATTAGTTATTTCTAGATCTGCAGAATTAAGAGTAATTGATGTTAAAAAAGATATGGTTATTGCTACACATGCACTTCCTTATGGTTCTACTATCTATATTAAAGATGGTAAAGTGAAGAAAGGGGATGTGATTTGTGATTGGGATCCGTATAATGCTGTAATTATCTCTGAAATTGATGGTACTACTGAATTTGATTATATTGAAGAAGGAGTTACCTTTAGAGTAGAATCAGATGATTTAACAGGCTTTAAACAAAAAGTAATTATTGATAGTAGAAGTAGAAAACAATCTCCTACAATTATTATTAATGGAAATAAAAAAGACGGACAAAGATCCTACAGTATTCCTGTAGGAGCTCATGTTTCTTTAGAAGATGATAAAAAAATTAAGAAAGGACAAATTCTTTGTAAAATCCCTAGAACTATTGGTTCTTCTGGAGATATTACTGGGGGTCTTCCTAGAGTTACTCAGTTGTTTGAAGCGAGAAATCCTTCTAACCCTGCTGTAGTTTCTGAAATTGATGGTATTGTTTCTTTTGGTCCTAAAATTAAAAGAGGTAATAAGGAAGTTATTATTACATCTAAAGATGAACAGATTAAAAAATACTTAGTTCCTTTGTCAAAACACATTTTAGTACAAGAAAATGATTTTGTTAGAGCTGGAACACCACTTTGTGATGGAGTAATTACTCCAAGAGATATTCTAGCAATTAAAGGTATAAAAGCGGTTCAGGAATACATTGTAAATGAAGTACAAGAGGTTTACCGTTTACAAGGGGTGAAAATTAATGATAAACATTTTGAGGTTGTTGTAAGACAAATGATGAGAAAGGTTGAAGTGACTGATGCTGGTGATACTACTTTACTTGAAAAACAAATAGTGAACAAGAATGATTTCATGAACGCTAATGATAAGATTTTTGATAAGAAATATATTGAAGATGCAGGTGATTCTGAGAAGTTTGAAGCGGGTCAATTAGTTTCTGTTCGTCAGTTAAGAGAGGAAAATTCTAAATTGAAGAGAAAAGATCTTAAATTAGTTCAGGTAGTTGATGCAACTCCAGCTATATCTAATCCAATTTTACAAGGTATTACAAGAGCTTCTTTACATAACGATAGTTGGGTTTCTGCTGCATCATTCCAGGAAACTACTAAAGTACTTAATGAAGCTGCTATTAGAGCGAAAGTAGATACTTTAAGAGGATTAAAAGAAAATGTAATTGTAGGTCATAGAATTCCTGCAGGAACTGGTCTTTACCCTCCGAAAGATGTACTAGTAGCATCTCAAGTAGAAATGGATAGATTAGAAGCTTTAAAAAATGCACCTGCTGAAGAAGTAGTCGTAGAAGCTGAAATTACTGAATTAGTAGAAACTACTAAAGAAGATTAATTATGTCTGAAGAAAAAAAGAAAGAAGGATTAAACATTGAGTTAGGAGAAGATATGGCAGAAGGTACTTATAGTAACTTAGCTATTATCAACCATTCTCCTTCTGAGTTTATTGTTGATTTTATACAAATGATGCCAGGAGTACCAAAGGCAAAAGTAAAATCAAGAGTAATTTTAACTCCTCAACATGCAAAAAGATTGATGAAAGCCTTACACGACAACATCAATAAGTATGAAGATCAGTTTGGTGAAATTGCTGATGTAGATCCTAATAAAGGAATTCCAATGAATTTTGGAGGGCCAACTGCTCAGGCATAATTTAAAGTTATAATATTAAAAAACCCACTCAATTGAGTGGGTTTTTTTGTTAGAAAATTATTGGAAATTACATCCCAAATAAATTGAGGTTTATTGTTCCGTTTACTCCTAATCTAATTCCATTTAAAAATTCGTCTCCATTAAACAATCCGTTTTCGGTATACATAGG
>Ga0308011_10000873_pt1 | contig 14608 bp, 22 predicted proteins | sample Neamet177_FD_203144 | JGI IMG/M metagenome (GOLD analysis project Ga0308011, IMG submission 203144) | Marine microbial communities from water near the shore, Antarctic Ocean - #177 | ecosystem: Environmental > Aquatic > Marine > Unclassified | place: Southern Ocean | collected 2014-07-25 | reverse complement strand
ATATCCACTTCAGCACCTGTTGTATAATCAATATACTTCTCAATAAATTTAGTAATAAAATCTGCATGAGGTAGTATATGTATTCCCTCTCCAGCAGCATTTAGATGCGTATCAATTGTAGGTTCTTTTTGTACTGATCCTTCAATAAACTGTCTAAATTCTGTCGCTTTATCCAAAATAGGGTTATCCCCTACTTGTCTATGTACTGTAGTAAGTTTAAAAGTAATTAACGAACCATCAAAGATACTGCAAGTATCTGAGGGTGGAGGTAACTGGAAAGGATCCCCTACAAATAGTAATTTTAAATTCCTATGTTTAACTATTTTTACGATAGCTTCTAGAAATTGATTACCAATCATGGATGCTTCATCAATTATCACAACAGAATCAAATTGAACTTCAGATATTCCTACGTTCTTTAGTGTTTCTTTACCGTATTTAGTAACACCTGGTCGTAGTTTAAATAAAGCATGCCCAGTTGATACTGGTTCATTTACTATATCGGATAACACTGCTGCAGCTCTATGAGTAGTAGCACATAGTGATATGTCTATAAGCGGGTTATGTTGTTTAATCCGCGTCATAATTTCACCAACTACTGTGCTCTTACCAGTACCTGCTGCTCCAGTCAGTACTACTACACTAGGAGTATTGGCTGGTGGTATATGAAGTAATTGATTACATACACCGTCTACGGCATCAATTTGATCTTTAGATAATTGGAAAGACATCGTTTATTTCCTTTTGAGTTGCGTGGTTATGTAAGGGAACTAAAGTATCCCAGGATTTTCCTAATTCTAATGAAGCTGCCATTGGAACATCTGTTGATCTAATTAAATCATCATCATTCCATTGCATTTCTTGGATGAGTACATCATTAAGAAATTGAATATATCTAGCTTCATGTTTGACTAGGAAATACCCAGCATCATGAATCATATTACAAGGCAGAATTTTAGTGCCATAGCCAGATGCTTCAATTCTGTGATTTGTAGCAATCATAGCTCTATTGAGTAACATGCCCCACGATTGAGTAATGGCATTATTAGCACTACGAGCTTCTTTGTCTGCTTCGTATGGAGTTTTAGAATTCCCTAGTACGCATTGAGCTATAATAGGTGTTCTTAATTTAAGTCCAAAGGCACATTCTACATAGCCATGATCTTCCATGAATATTTGATTGTGCTTATTAAAGTCTTCGGAAACTTTGTATAGTTCCCTAAAAGATTTCTCTATTTGTTTAGCTTGCTCCATAGGAAATCCAGCTCTCTTATGCAAAGTATAAGCAGTGCCCATATATTGCAGAGCAAAAGTAGGAGCTTTAGATTGTCGTCTTAGTTCTGGATATTTATCTGCTATGGAATTAATACTATCTACATTTGTTGGATCTATATCTGGCATTTGATCTGCAAAATATGTTTGAGCTCTTAGGGAATGCCCATCATATCCGTCTGTATATACTTTAATACGATTAGGATCTTTACTGAGTATTGCACCTATACGTTCTTCTAATGCTGAGAAATCGGCTCCCGCAAATAGCCACCCATCAGGTGCCACAATGCAACTCTTTACAAGTTTACCCATGCCCCCATGGGCAGGGAGATTAGTTAGATTCGGAGAATTACTAGATAACCTTCCTGACTGAGTACCACCTAATTTTAGATTGCCATGTAAGAAATCTTTTTCTTGCATGAATGCTTTAATAAATGTGCCATTTATTTTACACACATCTGTAAGCTCTCTCACAAATCGTAATAGATCTAAAATATTAATATCAGTTGTATGATTTTCTAAATCTTTAAGTACATCGGAACTAGTAGAGGGTGCTCCACTTTTTGTCTTGTCTAAGATAGGTAACTTTAGAGTATCAATTAGTAGTGTAGCTAATTGGGAATGGCTACTTGGGTTAAAGATTACATCTTTGAAATCTTCAATCGGTTTAACAAGTTTTTTTAATTTAGTATTTGCTTTATCACAAGTAGTTTGTTGAAGCTTACGATTGAATTCAATAACATAATCATTTTCCTGTATTTGTTCTAATAGTACTTTCTCTTTAGTTTTTAAAATAGTGTGGACTTCTTCAACTCTATTTGAATCCATGGGCAATCCCACAAGCATCATTTTTAATAGAGGGTATAAACTTGGTTGAAATATTTCTGTATAAGGCCGAGAAGTTATCTCGTCATTAAATTTTTCCCAACTATAGAATGTAGCTAGTGCATCAATTAAGTTATATTTTAGTATTTCTTTTTTAGAATACTTTTTAAGATCTTGGAGTTCTAGTGCGTAGTTACCTACATACTCTAGAGCAATATTTTTTAGTCCAATAAATATGCCAGTAGTAGTATTTTTAGCTAAGTACGCCATGATCATTGTGTCATCGAATGTCTTAAAATAATTAAGACCTTCAAGCATGCCTGCATAATCTGTTGGGTGTTCCATCCATAAATGTCTGATTAGTAACTTGGCATCGAATAGCCCATTATGGAATATCAATTTACCCTTGTAGGATTCTAAAAATGCTTTTAGATAATGGATTCCAGTAATAGACAGATCGATAGCTATTCCATCATGCTTAGTCCAAGCGAAGGAAATAGACAGAATTTCATCTTCGAGGCTGAGTCCCGTAGTTTCAATATCTGCAGACAATACTGGGTACTGGTACAGTGAATCTAAGAGCTCTCGATCAGATCCATACTGGAATCCATATTCTTCACTATTGATAAGTACAGATCGCTCAGTACCAGTAATAGCTTTAAGACCTATATCGATAAATCTAGAATTATCTGGTTGTTTAAATAATGATTTATAATTAGGGACATACACACAGCTATACTTTTCATACCCGGTGTATTTTCCTGGCAATACAGCACTGTAGTAATCAGCAACTTTAGTAACTTTAGTAATAAACTTAAAGTAACTACTATCAGCTATAATTAATTTAGATGCGCTCTCTGGAATTTTACCAATCAGTTTATCTAAATAAGCTTTAGCAGTTTTAGCTATGATTTTTGTAGGGGTATTATATATAAGAGGTAGTACGAGTACAGAGCTCCGAGCAATGCCCTCGTTACTTAGTTTATCTAGATAGTGGTTATAAATTTCGACTAGATTCAGTGCATCTTCTTTAATAAGTAACACTGTAGAGATATCTGCCATAACATTCCTCTAATTATTCATATAGATTGTTTCTCCAATACTGGAGGGTTCGTGGTCTGAAGTGCAGATCCAAATAATAGGGCAATCAATATCTCTTAAATCATTTTCTCCTTCTAAATCTGTAAAATAAATTAAAGCTTGAGTAGGATGGGTTTCTACATAATCCAATACCGGTTGAAATCTTGTACCCCCTCCCCCAGAGAATTTTAGATCTAGAATATTTGTACTCTGATCTATTTCATGAATTGCGTGAATTACTGAGTCACAATCAATTATTGTCATATGTTCAGGATTAAATACTTGTTGAATACCTTGTATTTCACTTAGCATACTTTTAAGTGCTTCGGCATCTATACTTCCGCTCGTATCTATTGCGAAAGTTAGATTACCTAAGCCGTAACTATGAAGACTAGGTAGATAGTCAGTAGGGTATCTTCTATTTTTTCTAGCCCATGAGTATTCTTCATTAATACGTATGTCTAGAAATCTTGCTAAAATAACTTGCCAAGGTAATTTAGGATTTAATAATTCATCGATTCTTCGTAGAATTTCATCTGGGATAAGTCCTGCTTTTTCTTCTCCAGATATCTGTGCTTGCGTTCTTGCTCGTACAATTGTATTTGTAATTGAAGAACCTAATCCCTCCTCTTCGTCAAGTGCACCATCTTCATTCAAATCTAGCATCAATGTGCCAGTATCAAAGTCTGTATCATTTTTCATAAGATCATCATAAACTTGATCTGTAGACCAAGTATTATCGTACTTCTGTTCTAGTAGTCCTCCAGTAGGGATCTCAAATCCTGCTTTAGTGAGCATATGATTAATAATATAATCACCTGCTACATTCCAAATAATAGGATCTCTAGATTGTCTACGTGATAAATGTTGAAATGCTACATGCCAACATTCATGGGCGATTAATCCAGCAAACTGAGTAACAGTTTGGTTTTTAATAAATTCAGGATTATACCGAATTACATACCCATTAACATCAGCCGTTTGAGTATTAGAAGTAATTACATGCTTGAGACTAAGAGCAATGGTAGATATGAATGCCGATCTAGTCATTAGTTCTATCTTAGCTTTAAGTAATTTAGCCTCTAATTCTTTCATTTTTCTTCCTCTTTAAAGGTATTAAATAGTATCTAAGTATTTCACTAATGCTTCGCTAATACCGTATTTAGTTGCAGTGCTATCCTTAGGAATAACGTACCCATAAGGGACTAATATACTTTCGAATTTATCCACATACAAAATAGGTAAAGACAATGTAATTCTATTAGGATTAGAAACAATGGGTTTGTTTGCGTAATCATGATTTTTAATAGTTTTAGCAAATTTAATGAACTTGACTAGTGATGTCTTTTTCTTAACGCCCCATGCTTGTTGCGAACGTACTGCTCGACTAAAGGAAATGCTTTTAGACATTACTTGTATTTCAGCCCATGTATATAATTTAGTCATTTGACTATAATGGAGAACCCAGAGATAAGCCGATCCTGGAGCTATCTCTAAAAATTCTATAGCAACAAACTGTTTAAAAGATTTGTATGGGGATTTCTCCCAAACTACCATACCGTGAATTTCATAAAAAGCTTTGGCACGTTCCCAACGGCTAATTGCCATATCTTCTTGCACTTGCCCAATAACTTTAATTTGACTAGCTACCATTTTTTTAATTTGAATTTTGTTCATAACGAATCTCCGTCCTTATGTAAGTGGTGTATGTTAGAAAATTACAGAACTATTTTTAGCTATCCATTCTTTAATAGAAGGATGCCCTTTTAGTAGTGGGCATCTTTTATAGATATCTTTGAATGTAATTACTTGAAAATCTAGAGGTAGTCTATTGATAGCCACAATTATTTGATCAATATTATTTTCAGTACAATTGTGAGCTAACATTGTTGTTACTGCATATTGCTCACTAGGTTCGTTAGGTACTTTCCATCCTGATTTAGGATTAGAAATTATCTGTTCGATAGTAGGCAAGTTCTGGTAGATTTCTGAGTAAGTAGTGAGCTCAACGGCTGCGCCTTCACCTACGGTTCCGGCTAGCCTAATAGTAGTAAGCCTATCTATTTTATCCTCAGTCATAATGACTTTAGATGCGAATTCCCATGTACGAGGACAAGGGAACGTTAACTCATTACTTCCTGGGTTAAATTTATGTAGAAGTTCTGGTTTGAATTTAATTAATGAAATGATTCTATGATCAATATTATGGCCATTAGCCCAATCAATCCATACGTTGTGATCGATGCGCATTCTGTAATGATTTAATCTAGAAGTAGTAGCTGTACTTTGGGTATTTACAATAGCTCTATCTGTAGTTAGATTACCCGCTGCAGCTATACGACATCTGGGATGTAGTTTGTGGCTATACACTGCTTTATCTAAAATAATTTTATATGCCGCTGCTTCTGCTTGTTTAGTTCCTGAATTAAATTCATCTAGGAATAACAGCCATCCTTCATAGCCTTCTGGAATAGCATCTGCTTCAAGTGGAAAATACTCTGGAGTATGAAATGTCATTCGCCTCATATTATTTTTATCTAGTATTACTCCAGGGTACCCCTGCATATCTACGGGCTCACATTGAGATACCCTAAGATCAATCACTTTGAGTTGAAATTTCTTAGCAACATACCGGATAATATCTGATTTACCCATACCTGGGCTAGAAGCTACCATCGGAGTAAGGCCTACTGTAAGGTCTTTAACTAAAGCTTCTTGTAGTTCAACTGCATTAACCTCAAACATTTTAAGCTCCTTCAAATAAGTTTTCTGTTAATCGAGTATTAAGACTAGCTGGTACTTCTGGATCAACTACCTCCACTTTTTTAGTTCCCGTCCCTTTAGACTTTCGGGGGATTTTTACCGGTTCAGGAGGTAGATGTTTATGGAGTGACTCTGGCCACACTTTGCGTAATTGTAATGATCCTGTATATTTTTCCATCGTACTGTCCAAATATCGTGTCATAGTTCGTTTTTCTACTCGTACTTTTAAAATATCTTTACAGAGAGTTTCGGCTTTGCTATGTAATCGAGGATCCAATGTTTGTGCAGGTACTCCGTAATAACTAGAGATCGTAGAAAAATTATCTACCGGATTTATTATTGGAGCTTCAGAATGGTAGTTCCAATTTTCGATTACGTTGTTTTCTGTCTCTGTAGTCGGTTCATATTTAATACTTACAGAGTATACTTTTGAATGTGCTAAGAGCTGTTCTGGTAAATTTTGTATGGTAGTTGCTAGTGGGTTTAAAAAATAATCTCTATTTTCTATAGCTATATTGGTTCTACGGAGATCTAATGCATTTTCTGATTTTTTGTATAGTTCATTTAAAATTTTGTCTCGTATATTTCGTAATTCCCATTGGCCAATTTTCATCTGAGCTCTCCTTCTAACATGTGTTCTAGACGGTATTTGTCTATTTGTTTACGTACTTGACAGATATCGCTGTTATGCATATCTGCTGAATATTTAATAGAATTACTGATTAGAGTTTCATTCTTAATGCACTGATTATGAATACGCCAATGTTGGCATGCTCTGATTTCACAATAATTAACTACAAAATAGGACATTTAAGTTCTCCTAGCTATAAGCAGAATTGGGTTACACCATTATTATAATCTTAAGTATGGGTGTCTTTAGGATAAAAAAAAATGGCCCTCCCAATTAAGGGAGGACCAAATACTTACTCAAGAAGCATTACAACTTGAGCAAGTCTCAAGGAGGAGTTTATTAGGATAGCATATAAGCACTGTTTCTTATAGCTATATCTAAATCGGTACTAGCTTTAGTTACCTGTAACTTAGGATCACCTGTTATTTGTCTAAGGATGTCCCCAAACAAATCACTACTAGCAATCTCTGCCATGATTTCTCTATAGGTCTTACAGACTTTTTGTAGATAATTAGGATTAAATACAAAACAATCATGTATATGACTTAGTTGAAAGTCACAACGTCTTACCATTTCTCTAGCCACATAGCCATCAATTGAATGGATAACGTTAGGGCAAAGAGATCTAAAATTGTCAGATTTAGTTTGATGGTACCACCTCAAAGGGATGTCTCCAAACTCGATGTCTGAATATACCCCATTAACTCCCTCAATAACAGGGATATAGACTGTATGGCCATCAGGCATAATCCATGAATGATGATCAGCTTCAGAATTCCAGCATTTATTAATAGTATTCATAACGTCTTCAGCACCTGGAAGCAATCCTTCCATTACTTCATAGAATACTTTGAGTTCTTCATCTGATAACAAAGCTTTAGGTGTAGCTCTAGAATTATAGTAATGAGTCATTGCGACTTGTTTTACTATCTTTCTAGGTAGAGGCTTTGATAGCTTCTGATTCATCAAATCAGCCACTTCAGTATACAGATCGTATCTTTTAGTAGGATCGATGCAGTTTACTAATTTAGCTGTCTCTTTACACCCTGACAATACTGCCATGATTTGAATACCAGATGCTGTAGCATCAATAGACATGGTATATCCAGTAGGTTTCTCTTTTACTGTATCTTTTAATGCCCTTAATGCTTTTCTACCTAGGATAGGTTCATCCCATTCAATCTTATCCATATCTTGTTCAGATACCCATTTAACACGCTCTGCCCACGTAAGCTTATCTTTGCCAGCATGATTAGCTATAGCGATATAGAGATTAGGTAGCTCAGTAATTACTTCTTTGTTATGTAATGATAGCAACGCTTTGCCGTATTCATTACTTTGAAGGTTAATATCATACCCAGAGGAGTAACTTCTTCCTCTAGAATCGTATCTCCATACGAAGTGAAAGTAAGTTCCTATGTATTGATCTATAACTCTCAGAAATTGTTTCTGTTTCATTGTACGGTTGGTCTGTATCTCAGATAGATATGTATCGTTATCTATTTCCCACTGTATACCCTGCAATTTATTAATAACATCATAAGCCAGTGGCTCATCGTGCCTATTAAATCTATTACCAAGTACTAGATGCTTGCTTTCCCATAACCATCCACCATTCTCGTTGTTTCTCCACTTTAACGGCAGTTGGCTCATAGGAGGTAGGTACTGTAATTTATCTAATTTCTGTTTAGTTTTAGCGTCTAGCGTATAGCTAGGAACTATATGGCATTCATTCTCTCCCAGTTTAATATTGTATAAACCGCTGTCCTTACACTCTTTCAATAGCAGAACTCCCCATTCAAATGCTTTAGTAGGTTCACTTATACCTGCACATTTCCCCAATGGAGTAGCTATAGCTTGAATAGGGGAGATAATATTGTCTCTAAGAATTAAAGAGAATAATTTAATAAATATCTCCTTATCATCTACATACTTATTAGTATTCAAGCAGCCAATGCCATTTATAATGTTTGATTCCATATCTGCCGGGATCTGTCCTTGAATAGATTCCATGACAATGTCATCAGTTAGTCTAGTAGACCACGTAGTTTCTATAGTGTATTGATCAATAATTTCAGCCATAATCCATTTCTCCTTGAGTTACAGACAATAAAAAGCCCCTAGGATCTAGAATCCTAAGGGCATTACATAAGATGGGGTTAAAAGAACCCAAATATGCGAAGCATGGTGTACCGGGTTATTTAATCTCCATCTCTAGTACTGAATACTCTCCTGTATCGTAATCGTATACTTCAACTTGTACTGGGCCACCTGTATCTGGGTTGATAGATTGAATTTCAAAATCCGTAGATTCATTAGAATCATAGTTATAAACTTCTATATCCATAGCTGGTTCTAGGAACCCACTAGACTCAGTTGTAGCTCTAGTACCGGTATCTAATGAAATATCATTACCAGTATCTACATCTATTCCATCCCATCCACTAGCGGTAGCTACTATAAAGTGCCCGCCAAAGTAGATAGCTGATAAGAATAAGATTACCCATGCTGCTAATTCGAAGTTCTTCTCCATTCTAGCCATGATGTTCCTCCTTAAATTCATTGTTTAATCGGTTATACGCCATTGTAAGAGTCTTAACCTTATCTCTCAATGATAGTATATCTACATCCTTATCCCACAGTTTATCTTGTAATAGCTTGTATTCGTATAGAGGGACAAAGACTTCTTTCTCCCCCATGTGACTAACTTGAGTTATCTCTCTAACCATAGTGATCTCCTTTTATTGACTAGTAATCTGTAGGCCAGTCTTTATTTTCAGGGTTTTTATGAATGAAGGATGAGGTATTACGCGGTCTCTCAGTCCATTCTTGAATTTTGGATTCATCTATACCTTGAGATTCACGTTGCCATACAATAAAAATACTTTCGTTTTGATCCTCATACTTATGTAATAAGGTGATTGCATCTTTAATACTCATTAGAGGCATTGTCATTCTCCTTTAATTTCTTTTGTTTTAAGTGATAAGCTGTCCATCTATCACATGGATTATTGCAGTATTTAAACTTACGAGTAGTCTTAAACAACTTACCACATAGCTTGCAGGCTACTGTTTTTAAAGCAGCATCTGCTCTTTTTTTAGTCTGGCTAATACAAGGGTTATTACAGAAAATATGGCGAGGAGTATTCGGTTGGAATACTTTCTTACACATAGCACACTTCATAATAGTTAGCTTGTGTACTTTAGTAGTATAGTCATTTGGATCTGTGCAAGGAGTACAACAGTACTTTCTTTCTATAGTTGCTGTAAATGTCTTATTGCACTGTACACAAACCCAGTTTCTTGTTTTGTTCTTTACTATCTGTTTCCTATGAGCTTCTCTTTTGACTCCTAGAGCGAGTTCAAATCCTTGATCCCAAAATTGGTCACTGCATTCTTCTGCAGATACTACTTTCTTTAAGTTTCCCTTAGAGTCATAGATTTTACATTGCTCAATGGCCATACATTCTCCTAAATTAGTGGGGCTGGCATCTGTTACCCTGCGCCCCGACAGAGTATAGATTAACCCCGATGCCAAGGGATGGAACATTTGATTTTAAGTATTTAATTTATTGAACTATCATAAATGAAAGAAACGTCTCCACTACCAATTAATAATTAGTGTTAATCCTAGCATACGCAGTCGCACCCACGGGCAGTAATTAGAGTCTTAATGCTGGTTAAGACTACATTCATATTTTAGTACCTGGTACATTTAGATGAAGTAAATGTTACCACTTTTCTAGCTTTAATGGTAACCGGATCCCCTGTTTTTGGGTTCCTTCCTTCTCGTGCAGTTTTCCAACGAGTGGTAAACTTTCCAAAATTGTTAATCTTTAACCGTCCCTGTTCTTTGATTATCTTTGAGATATTACTAATAATAGCATCCAAGTAGTTTCTTGCTTCATCATCAGATACCCCTGTCTTTTTAGCTATAGTAGTAGCTATTTCTCGTTTTCCTAAATTTGTCATTCTCCCATCTCCTCTTTTGGAATAATCATCACATGTTTTAACGGCCATTCATTAGTTACTATGTACTGTTTAGCCTCACGTCTACTAACAAACTCCTTAACCGTTTTAGTTTTTCCATCTTTTGAGTCTTCAAATAAATATGCTAGTTCGCCACACTTCCCTTCATGATCTTCATGGTCACAGTGATGTGCTAATACGTATTTCATAGTACGTTCCCCAGATCAGATACTTTCTTAATATTGTGCTTTATCTTCGTATCTTTGATTATCTTGGCAATACGTGCATGCTTAGCCATAGCTATAAGCTTCCTAGCCTTCGAATCACAGACTTTTCCGCAGTACTTGCGCCTACGAGGTGCAACTGGTTCACCGCACTGTAGACAGGGAATTGAGGGCTTTGCTGCACGTAGCCTATTTTTCTCTGCTCTTTTCCTTTTACTTGCTGCTTGCTTATTTAGCTCACCACACTTAACTGTACAGAACTTCTGAGTACCGAGTAAGTTAGCTATTTTTCCACAAAACCTACACGGTTTGTTAGTTGTATTTCCCCTACTTGTACCTTCATAGTCGAAGACAGGCTGGATAATCTTTTTAAGATTACCCTTACCATCATAAACTTTAACTTGATTCACACTTTCCTCCTTTTGTATCCTCCATTAAATTACATGTTGCACTTTTTAGCGGTCTAAGTCTAAGCTTCAGACATCTAAACTCCCTTGCCACGGGCATTTGAATACTCAAAGCACGTTTCATAGCTCTAAGACAAAACGATGAATTAGAATGAGAACTCAATGCCTCCATTTGAGAAATCTCATGCTGTTGTTTCCCCACCGTTTGTGGTCCTGCAAATATAATGATAATTAAGATCCATATGTTCATGAAGTCTCCTAGTTTCGTCTATGTTTTAATTCACTATTAAAAGCGTCACTCTCCTCTGCTAGTCTATCTATATTTTGCTCTATCCACTCTTCCCATGATTCATCTTCCCAATCATCGTGCTCTGCCACACAATGTTGTTGTAGAGCCCATCCTTCTAATGTAAGAACAAAGTTAGTTAACTCTTCTTTAGATACTTGTATTGTATCTCTCTGTACACTAGCGTCTACTCCGATAAACTCTTTAAGCAGCCTATCTAGTATCTTATTACATTCTGGAGTCCATTTTAAGGTCATATTAATCTCCTCGCTCTATCTTATTAAAATCTAGAAGGTGCCAAGGCTAATGCCCTGACACCCATCTATTATCTATGTGCATCAATCCAATGAAGTGATGCTAGCATTAGACAGAATACAATTGGAAGAATTACACAGAATATTAGTGACCATTGCTCTATTTGACTAGTCATGATTAATCTCCTATAAGAACATTGATACGTAAGCTACTATTGCCAGCAGTAACATGACAGCCATTGAACCGAGTAGTTCCAATGACCGGTAATACAATTTAGAATGTTTAATCTTAATCTCCTGACTACTAAGAATCTTAGACATAATACTTATCTCCTTATAATAAGTTAAATGGATGACTAGTAAGGGTTGACTTGTCAGAGCCCTTAGCACTAGCCATCCACATATGATTTAACTACGCGTCATCAGCAAGCTCTGAATCGCTCATTGCTTGGGTAACACCTTCTTTAGCCAGCTCTTTAATCCTATCAATCTGATTAAGAGCTAACTTAATTCCAGAGTCCCAGTGGTTAACAATACCGTATTGCTTTAAAGGCCCATTAGTATAGTTCTTATAAACAATAAGACCTCTGCCCTTGGTATGACCACCCGGTAGCCTAAACTCTAAACTATAAGGTCGTTCAGGTAGCTTTTCAGTTTTACCTGAGAAAGCTGATTGAACTTTATCTGCTGTGAGCAGAAGACCTAGCTTCAAGCTTTTGGGTTTAAAGTACAACCCAGACTGTTCTCCAAAGTCAAACAATGGAGCTTCTTTTACTTCAATTACGTTACTTGTAACACTCATGTAGCCATTGGACTCTTTAGTTACACTGTCTGTTTTAACCATTTTAAATCTCCTAAGGTTTTAAGATACAAAGACTACTGATAGCAGTCTGTAGCCCGATATGGGCAAAGGTGCTTTAAGGGCACCCAATAAGCGAAGCACGGTTTTGGTGTAAAGGTGTTTTTACTATCTTATGCAAGAGCAAAGCCCTCCCCTTAATAGGAGAGAGCCTCTTTAACAAGCTGAACACGCTGAGGATTAGCTTTGTCTTCCCAAGCTATCTTCTTAGTAGCTCTAGATACCAGTACATCCATACTTGGGATGTAGATATACTGAACTCCATTGTGTTCAACATAGACTGTCTGTTTACGTAGATACAAAACGTTAACGAGTATAGCTACTCGATTCCCGTCAGTATGCTTGCGATAAACAAACTGTTTCTTGCTGTTCTTAATAGCTATAGAACTAAGAGCATCATCCCAGCTCTTACTGCTATCAAGACCAACGGTGTAGTTTCGAGATTGGTAAGGAACTGTTTGAACGGACATAGGTATATCTCCCAGTAAAGTTAAAGTATTAAGTAAGATTCAGTACCCAGTAAGCGAAGCTAGGTGTTAGTTATTATTAGGTGTTAAGTACTATCTTTCTAGGTACTATCTTATGCCCTTGTGTGGTTTGGTTTAGATTGGTTTAGTTCCTTGTGTTTGTTTTTAGTACGTGGTCACGACCACGTAGTAAGCTTTTTAGGTAAAAAAGAAGCCCAGACCCCGAAGGGTCTGGACAATGGATCACATAGCACGTATGCGATCACGGATAGCAGCAGCACGTGCTGGATCGGAGGAAGCTGCGATCATGAGGGCTTCACGGTTTTCACCCTCGATGCCTTGCTCGACCTGTTTGGAGATGATCTCCTCGTTAGCGCAATGAAGTACGCGGTAGATGCCCTCTGCGAGGACCTCGGTGGCTTGGAACGTACGAACGGTAGCGTTGCACGTTTGACGATATGGGCTGACTTGTTCTGAGATGTTGTACATGATGGAGCTCCTTAATTAAGATGAATGATATATACCCAGTAGGCGAAGCATGGTGCTCATGTGTAAAAGATCGTTTTGTTTTGAATGGCGGGGGGTAGTTTCCCCGTTACTTGACTTTGCAAGTTAGTACTGAACTCGTACCTAAAAATAAAAATTGCCTATGGGTTTTCGTGGATCATCTTAGTTTTAAAAGTAGGGGGGATGTTGTCTATTAAAAAAATAATATTATTATATATAGGGAATATAGCGGTAGCTGGAGGACTACGGACTGAAGCCCCGCAGGGGCGAGAAGTCCGGAGGACTCTTCTTCCTTCTTAAGGGAGCGCTAGGCCTTTGTTTGTAGGTAGTTACAAATAGTTTAATCGTGTATACGTGATTTAACTCCCCTGTTTAATCGTGTATATAAGATTAAACCAAGGTTAATGTTGCATTATGTAGATAATGGGGTAGTATTGGGCAGATGCTACTGATCAATTAGGAGAGGTTAAGGGGGATGTTTAATAAGTTACAGTTAGGTACTCAGCCTGCAGCTATGTTGTCTAAGGCTAGATTGAATAAAGCTGGGGCATTAGTTCTGCTCAAGATGATGTACCACATTAATAGGGTGAATATAGTAGAAGGTACTCCTGCTGAGGTGGCTAAGATGGCTGGGGTGACTATAGGTGACTTCCATGTGGGGGTTAGGTCTTTGAAACAGACTGACTTCATCAGGAAATACACTAAGAAAGAGTACATGCTGAATCCAGATATTATGTTTAATGGCAATGATAGGCAGTATTTTATAGTTAAGCATATGTGGGATACCCAGACTAGCAAAGGACTCAGGAAATGAGAGGTAGACCACGTTCAAAAGAGCCTAGTAGTAGAGATCAACATGTCCTAGAGGCATTGCGGGAAGGGCATTCGCAAGCCAGGGTAGCGCAAGTGTATGGGATATCTAGGCAGTATGTTAAGAAGATAACAATAAGGTGGCCTGAATTGGCTCCTAAACATAGAAATATATAGCGTTATGAGTAAATACATCAATACAGCGACTGCAGGTACAATGTCTTTATCTAGTACAGCATGTGCTTTACTACTGC
>Ga0308011_10000872_pt1 | contig 14621 bp, 21 predicted proteins | sample Neamet177_FD_203144 | JGI IMG/M metagenome (GOLD analysis project Ga0308011, IMG submission 203144) | Marine microbial communities from water near the shore, Antarctic Ocean - #177 | ecosystem: Environmental > Aquatic > Marine > Unclassified | place: Southern Ocean | collected 2014-07-25 | reverse complement strand
ATATCTCTTGCTTCTTGTTGCTCTTGCATTTCCATGTGCATTTCTTTCATCTTTCCCATAATTGTTTATAGTTTAGTTATTAATTGAGGCAAATATATAAAATTGGAATTACCTACCAAAACTTTTTTAACAATTTTTAGAAAAATGTTTATCTTCTAGAGATAAAATGTATTTATATTGTGTGTTATTTTAGAAGTAATGTACTAAACGAGCCACTTGACCACTGTCTTTTTCGTGTAAAAAACCTTCAACTGCTTTAGGAACTCCTGTAAAACCTTTTCTTGAATGCCAACTATCAGTTCCAGAGGGTGATCTCATGTACTCAACTGTTACTCCAATAAAATCTTTAGCATCTAACCACTTATGCTTAACTTTGTGATGTAAATGATGTAGATACCAATACCTATGAGTTGTTTCTGACCATAAGTGAGGTCTTTCTTGAGCCATTAATAAAGGTAGCTTATCCATCTTAGCTCCATCTCCATGTTCTAAACCTATTAAATTCTTACCATACTTATAATACTTTCTATGTGCTACAGATATATCAAACGTAACTTCACTGTCATTCCTAAACCAACTCTTTAATGCATGTGCTAAATGAAAACCACTTTGATAATCATGATTAGACATAGAATGAATTACATCCACAGGAGCTATCTCTCTTAAAACCTCAACACACTTGACGTATAACGCTAAAGCAATTTCAAAATGCTCCCACCACTTACCATCAACATCCTGATTAGTACCAGCAGTAGTAGTGTTGTAAACATTATCTATATGCAGTATATCGTTTCCTATGCAAAATAAAACCCTATCTACATCAAAACCTTTAGACTTATCAATAAGCCCTTGTAGCCCTTCTAAGACCCTCTCACAGGCAATCTCTACATTGTAGCCATCACCAGTTTCAAGTTGGTTTGCATATTTCCCTATATGTATATCTGCTGGATTTATAACTAATAAGTGATTATTATATTTTACATCTCTCTTAACTGATGGATAGTGTGGTGAATGTTTTTCTATAAAATTACTTACTGTTTTTAGTATGTCATTTTCATTAGCTGTTAAATCTTCTTTAGTTACTATGCTAAACCTAAACTCTCCACTGGCAGATTGCCAATGCTTTACAGAAACTACATCCTTTTTCTTAATGCCTCTTTCGGCTAAGTTAATATCTAGTGCGGTATTTCCATTAGTGTTAGTGGTTGATTCTGCTCTATTTTCATAAACCATTTCAACCTCTTCTTCAGACAGTCTTAATCTTTTACCATATTCTTTCATTGCTTAAAGTATTAGTTATTAAGCAATATTACGAAAAAAAAGACCTATATAATACAAAAGTGAGATGTTTTTAAACATCCCACTCTTGAAAACTATAAACAATTGAAAACAAAGAAAGGCACAACCCTTTCTAAGTCTTTACAAAGTTAATTATTTTTTACAACTATCATTGCAATTATTATTATTTTTTTCAAATGCTGAAAAACATAAAGGTAATATTCCTAATCCTGTTAATATTAAAGCGTTAGTATCAATACCATTCTTTTCTATATATAAACTTGCAGCTAAAACTATCACACCACTAATAGTTCTTTTACTACTCCACTTTCCTTTAGTGTCTGTAAATAAATCCTTAATAGCCTTTAACAATTCTGTAATTGGTGTTATGCCTCCCTTCATTAGCATAGATCCTATCCATTTCTGTATCATTATTTTTTCTTTGGGTAGTTAGGAATTATAGCATCAATAACTCTATCTAATAATCCGAAGATTTTGTTATCTTTATCTGATGGAGTTAAGTTAGTAATAACTTTAGCTGCTGCCATTAGTCCAATTAATAATTCTAGCCAATTTTCTGTAATAAAATTCATAATATATATATTTAAGTTAATATTCTAATTTGTTGGGTATCCCCAAATAGTTGGAGTTACCTTTGTATCATCTAAATCTGCGTGTATAAACTTATTCTTAAAGTCTATACCGAACCTTTCAAACCCTGCACCTCCTAAACCACTAAGTATAAGTGCCAGGTTATTTCCATCTGTAAATCTAATGTCTGCTGCCACACCTTTAATATGAGATGATGTAGGACTTTTTATTGATAAAGGGTGTTTTTGACATCTATAACCACTATTTACCCTATATGGTACTCCTGAAATTCTCCTAGCTTTATCTATTAATGATAAAAATTCATCATCTATATGGTTAGTATTACAGCCACACTTACAGTTAAACTCACTTCTTTTAAAATACTTTAAAGTCATAATATTTTTATTTTTTAAGGTCTTTAATAACCTTATCAAAATATTTACCAAATTTATCCTTAATTTCTTCCTCTTCTTCTGGATTGTATTCTTCTTCTTCTCTTTCAGAATCATACGTAAATAGTATAAGCATTTCTTTACCATCTTCCTCTACTTTAACTTCTAGTCTTCCATTATCATGCAATTCTTCCATCATTTCTTTATCAAAATTAAAGTGATAATCATGATTTTCATCATCAGCATAGTATTCTTCATTTTTCAAATCACACTCTGATTTAGAGGAGTATTCGCACTTACCAGTTTCTCCAAATCTCCATAATCCATTTTCACATTCGTAGCAAGGCATTTTAAGCTGTAACAATTAAAAACTCAACATCAATTCCTGCTTCTGCAGAGCTTGACTGACCAGCTATTAATGTAATGTCTGAAAATGCAATTACTGTTGTAGCTGTAGCAGGAGAATCAGTACCAGGATCTTGCAATAAAAATGTACTTCCAAAAGCTACTTCAAAAGCCATATACTCTGTTCCATTGTAAATTCTGAGATTTAATGTATTAACAGTATCTAAATTTGTAATTCTAAAGTATTTGTAATCAGTCTTTTTTACTTGTCCCTGTGCATCTGCAGCTCCTAACGCTAATATACTTGTCCAAGCAGTACCTGAACCACCCAGAGAAGCTATATTCATAACTCTTTGTGAAACTTGACCATTATTTGCGTATGTTTTAGTTAAACTATTTCCGTATGTAACACCATTAATCTCATAAGATTCTGATATTGTAACATTTAAGTTTGCTGGTACTATTGTTGTTGCCATTTTATTTTATTTTTTAATTGTATGTAATATGTTATAGTGAAGAAAGTCTATTATTTATCTCATCATTTAATGCTGCACTTGTTGAGTTAAAAATAATAACCTCTTTTAATGATCCTGTAAAAAATGTACCCCCATTATTAGTCCCCATATTATCTATTTTAATAGTTCCTGAACGTGTTTGAGGTGATGAAATAGCAACTCCATTTCTGTAAGCATTTACTGTATTTGAACTATCCCTTGTAATAACTAAATAATCATCACCAAAAGTACCAGAAGGTAATGTAAAATCAATAAGACCTGCTGTAACTCTTAACCTTAATATACTTGAAGATTGAAACTTAATAAAAGCATTAGAGGTTTCATCATCACCTAAAACAGTATCTCCTGATGCTAAATTAAATCTACCTCTTAAAGCTATAGTACAAGCTCCTGTTAAATTAATCTGATTAGATGCTAAATTGTCATTAACTCCATCAAAATTTAATACACCTAAATTATATCCTGGTTGAGATGATGCAGTAGCTTGAATCATATTGTGATTATTACCAGAACTATCTGCCCATGCAGTAACATTTTCTGAAGCTACAGTAACTCCCACTCCAAATTGATACCAAGCTTCTAATGTAGCATCATCAGATGGACTCCAGTTACTTAAACTCTTAATGGTATTTAAACCAAAACCTTGTCTTAAACTTAGCATATTATTATTATTTATGAAGCAATATTACCATCACTTTCTCTATAACCAATACCAACACCAGAAGTTAATTGAATAGCTGTAGTTCTCATAAATAATGTAGTTCCTGCTGGTAAAGTTAAACCAACTAAAGCTTCTTCTCCTGTCATATTAGCAACAGTAAGAGAAGCTATAACAGAATTTACTGGAAAGTATATGCAGTACCAGTCTTTAGATGTTTGTGCTAATGTGGTAAAGATTTCACTACCTCCGCCTTTTCCAAGCATTTCAAGTAATAGTGTATTGTCTGTATCAAATGTACTCATTTTTTTATTTTTTTTATTGTTATATTTTAAATATTTTTATTATTGCTGCTAATGCTACACCATAAATAACCCACATTGCCTTAACTAAAACCTTCCTCATTGCTGTGTTTCTATTTACTCTGGCTGTAACCCCTGTGTCAGGATTTAATAACTTTTCAGTTAGCATATCTAATTTTGCATCTATACCATCCATCTTCTCATTAATTGAGCTTATATCTTTTTTCATTGAAACTAATTCTTCTTTAGTTGTCATTAATAAGTAGTTGTTTGTACGCTTAAAGTTAAGTGAAGAACAGATCCATCACCAGCCTGCTTTATCATAGGAAATAAAATATCTCCTGGTGCTAATTCAGGTACAGTCATAGTTTTTTCGTTTATCCTAACACCTTTAGAGTTGCTACCAAGTCCTGTAGCTGTAAATTCTTTAACTGCAATAGGAGTAATAGGTGTTACAACACCTTCTACAGGAGTTATCTTACATAACGCTATAGTAACCACAGTACTTTGATTATTTGTTATCCATCCAGAAATAGAAACAACTTTAGAGTTTTCTGGTATAGAAAAAGCCTGTCCAATTTTAAAGAAATTCTGAGGAGTTATAGTATCACCAGAAACGGAACTACTTCCAAAATCAACAACCATTTCATAGGGAGATTTAGTATCTTGTATATCCTCACCATAAGCATAATTAGAAGTACCATCGGTTGTATATCCTTGAAACTTGTAATTTGTAATTCCCATTAAAGACTTTTTCTGCCAAAGTAAATTACCATCAGTTCCACTTTCATTAGTCCCTAACCCTTTAGTTAAAACAGTTTCATTAATAGCAACTTCAAATCCTAATGGATTATGTCTATTTATATCGCTTAAATTCTTATGTTCGTTTGCAGCCATTTATATATTTATTTTAACATTCTGGACAAAAATCCTTCCAACTATTATAATTTCTTATAGGTCTTGAGTATATGCTATCGTACATTATCATTCCATGATTTTTATAAGTTGAATTATTGCATGGAGCATTAGCAGTATATGTAGGGTAATCAGCACTATTATCGGAATCATTTAAAAAACCTAACATATCTTGTAAGTAAATCTCTGCCTTTCTGTATGTATCTTGCTTATAAACATTTAATTCTGAAGGGTCAATAACAGTAGAAAATTCATCAATATTATTTACAATACCCATACTTGTACTATTGCTTTGAACTTCATTTATAACCTCAAATCTAGCAAACCAACTTAATGTTCTAATTAAGAAATCATCCATCAAGGCTTGATTAGCTAAAGTAAGACCACCTACTGTTGGAAAATCTCCAACATTATTTTGTGTTTTTAACTCAGCATAAAACTTATTACCTATCGCAGTCTTTAAGTGTGCTAACTCAGAAAGCAATATAGTGTTAGTTGATATTAATGCAGTATCAGTATTAGCATTAGTAAAACTATTACTTATAACTTCTGCAGCAGTTGCTAGTGTCTTAAATTTATTTGTGTTTGCCATAGTTAATCTTCTTTTTCAGTTACAGTTAAATCACCTGCATTGTCATCACCTACTCCATCAGCGTCATCATCCCTTGTTACAATTATTTGCTCTCTATCAGTTAAGAACATATCACCCTCCTCTAGCATTGGCAAATCTTCATCTAATAATCTTCTTTGCTCATTAATTGTAAGTATTTTAGATGGGTCAATTTGAGTAGCAAAACTAATTGGTGGATCATAATGAATGATTAAATCTTCAGGTAAAAAACCTAATTCATTAAACAATATAGTCTTAATTCCATTTAACAACAAGTCTGAAGTATCTTTAATTACTGTAGTCATTGCTAAGTCATAAGCAATTCTTATCTCACTACCAGTATTATTCATCTTACCACTTGAAACTAATCCACTTAAAGATGGCTGCCATCTATGAGCAGTAACAATGTTTTGGTCAGTTATTCTTTGTAAATCTATCCAACTACCTTCTTGGTCATCTTTTATTATAGAAACATTAGCAGGAGAAGTATCACCATTTTTAACGATAAACATAATCTTACCATTATTACCCTCCCCAACAAACTTTTTCTGTGCTTCGTGTACTAATTTTTTTGCTTCTTCCTCCCCCATATCTCCACTAATCTCAACAATAGCAGATGGCTGAAAACCATTTTTAAATTTTGTATGATTCCATTTTCCAATTTCATAATCAACAGCAATATGCTCTAAAGCAGCAACATAGTCTGGTAATCCATAAAATGAGAATGTAGGTTCGTAATCTTTAAATTGAAGTATAAATCTATTCTCCCTCGCATCTGGATACATAGGAATTACACTCAACTTATCTTTCATTGTATTGTACTTAGCCCAATCTGGATGCACATAAGCCTCCTTCTTGTTTTTAGACATCCTAACAGTAGTTGCATCTACATGATATAGATTTACCCCACCATCATATAAAACCCCCTCTAAGTAAGCATTTCCAAATGTATAATAATCTGCTGCTAATTTCTTAAAAATCATTCTTAATGATTCTCCATCAGCATTTACATCTTTTATGAAATCACTAATATCTTCGTTATTACTAACAAATTTAGCTCCACTTGTAAATATTGTCTTTTGTGCCAGTACACTTCTATGGGTAGATGACTTCCTTTTTAATTCAGCTAAATACTGAGGAAATAAGTTGTTAGTGCCAAATGGTATAAACTTAGTCCTAATCTTAGAGATGTCTTGAGGCTCTTCAATATTCTGAGGTACTGATAAGTTAAAAACCCCAAATTCAAAAGTATTACTTTTCTGAGTCTGAAGTTTTGCTTGACTTTTTAATTTTGACTGCTTTTTTTGACTCATCTTTAATTGTTTTTTCAATATAATCAGTTAAACCTAATTCCTCGTAACCATACGCTAATAATTCTTGAGATGTATTCTTGGTAAAATCAAAATAGACATTGTTTTTCCATATAACGAGAGGAGTTTCTTCTTTTTTTATATATTCGTTCATAAGTAAGTATATATTTATTATTTGTAAATCTACTGTTTTATTTCTACAATCACACATATTTATTGAAAGATATTAATAGGGAAATGTTATAAACTTTTTACGAGCAAAGCCAACCTATTGATATATCTTTTTTTTTAAGTAGTTGTAGCTGTTAATCCAGTAGCTCCAATAGTTATACCAGCACCAGCAGCTTCAGTGTAAGTGTAAGGTAATTGAAATTGAGTACAAGTTAAAGTTACAGTTACTCCTGTTTTATCAGAAAAAGCAGCTCCAGTACCACCCTCTATTGATGCTATACGAGCATAAGTTTGATTTCTTCTATAAGCTGAGGGATAAACATTTGATCTAACATCACTAATACCCAAAACAAAGTTTTGAATGAAATTAGTAGCAGCATTATGAATACTACTAACATCAACTACTATAGCCATTAAACACTTACCTTGCATTTCCTGTAATCTTATCATTTTAACTCTTTCAAGATTAGGAAGAAAAAACGATAAAGTTAATTCATATTCTGTATTGTCCTTTCCTTCATTAACACCATTAATCACTAAAGATGATGATTCTATTTCAGACTCATAAACACCCCAGTCTGCATCTGTACCACCATTATCTCGTATTCTAGTTACACGATTTGCAGCTTGATCTGTAATCACAAGATCACCAGCTTGCCATTCTCTTATTAATATGTGCCTTACTCCACCAGCAGCTTGAACATCCGCACAATCTATTTCTAGTCCGTCTTGTATTGCCATTTTATTTTATTTTTTATATTATTATGTAGTTGTAGCACCATCTGTACCTGTCAATGCAATAGTTCCAGAATAAATTCTTGGCAATTCATATTGCTTTGCCATTAACGTTACAGTAATACCATTGTCATCATTATACGCTGCTCCACTTCCTCCTTCTACTGTAGCTATATTAGCAAATGTCTGGCTTCTTGCTGCTACTGATTCATTTCTGTACAACTCACTAACACCAACAACAAAAGACTCTCCAGAAGTAGTAACTACTATTGCCATAATACATTCTCTAAGCATTGCTTGAATTTGATGAAACTTATCAGAAGTCATTCTTGGTAACATGAAAGAAAGTCCTACCTCAAATTGAGTTGAACCATTTTCTTTAGTACCATTTATTGTCATGGATGGTACTTGATCCTTAAAGTCATAATTAAACCAAGCTGCAGTAGAAGCTCCTCCACTTGTAATTGAAGATATTTGATGCTGTGCAGTAGGAGATGTACCTGCATTTGCATATGTTATTATATCTGTAGTTGCCCAACTCCTTAATAAGATTTGTCTTATTCCTCCTGGAGCTTGAAGGTCTAAACAATTAATTGTTACTCCACTATCTATTGCCATTATTTCTTATGTTTTAAATTTATTAAAAGTAATTAAGAGGAGAAGATTTTTACACCCTCTCCTCTATTATTACATTATTGTTTATACGAAGTCTGCCATTACTCCCCACTGAACAAGAGAAGGATATAAGAACTGTACTCCTAATTTAAAGTAACCTCTGAAGAACATTTTTTCTTCTAAATCATCATAAAATACTTTGAAACTTCCTTCTGGGTCAGTTACATCAGAACCAATAATTAAGTTCTCTACTGCACAGTAACAAGCACCTTGAGTATTTTGAGTAGTTGTACCACCTTTAACAGACTCAAATAATGCAGGAGCTACAGCACCAGTTAAATCAGCTAAAGTAGTGTCCCACTCATACATTGCTACAACCTCAACACCTCTAAACATTACTCTTTGCATCCCATCAACTTGATTAACTAATGCTAAATCAGCACTACTACCCTCTAAGTTTGCTAAGTAAGCATTAAAGATTCTTGGAGTTACAAACAATTTCTTGTCTGCTGCTGCTACTTGCTGTAAAGCTGCTGGAGCTTCATCATACATAGTTCTTAAAAGATTAATTGCTTCTCCTGCTGTTGGTGCTGCTGGAAGAACTACATCTAATTCAGTTCTTGCTGCTAATACTACTGCATCTGCACCCATTAATTTCATCCAACCATCAAATGCTCTGTAAGCTATTGGAGTTGCTGCTGCTGAATCACCACCCCAAGCTAATCTAAGTACATCTGAAGCGATACCATTTACTGCTCTGTTTACGATTGCGTCTGCTAATTGAGTCCCTTCAAGATTATTTACATCTAATCCATTTCTGTAAGACTCCTCAATGAAAGTTCCGTAAAACTCTTGACTACATTGCTCTAAAGCAACTCTACATCTACCTGCTGTAATTACTTTTTGGTCTACATTAAATTTTACTACTGGGTCTTGACTCAAAGGAGAACAAGCTAATTGAGCCTCTACTATTTTTGTTAATTTTGCTGAAGTGTAAACATTCATAACGTGCTTTACGTTAGGAATAACTCTATAATTACGCATTATATCATCACTTCTAAATACTGGTTCGTAAAATATTTCGTTTAAGTTTGCTCCACTATATCCTGCATTTGTACTATCAAATGCTACATTACCTATTGCCATTTTTTTTTATTTTTTAATTATTAAATTTGCTTCTAATTCTTGCAGCCATTGCATCATAAAATGCTGAATTGCCATCTACTATTTTGTTTTCAACTATTGCAGGGTCGCTTGAAGTTTCTAATTCTGTACCTTTAGCATCTGCCTTGTTGATTTTTGCGTTCAAACCTTCAACCTCTACAATTAAAGTTTCATTGTTTCCTTTTTCAGAAACTAATTCACCCTCTAGTAAAGAAATCTTGTTTGATAATTCAATGTTCTTAGCTTCAAATTCAGAAATCTTATTTGTAATTTCTTCGTTATCTCCTAAGTTCACAGTTATCGCAGTTTGTTCAGCAACATCTGCAGAAACTTTTACTTCTCCTTTTACAGAAGTAACAATTTCTTCAACCTTGCTATTGAACCATTCTTTTAACTCGTTAGTCATTTTTTTGTTATTTATATTAATACTTAATTTATTCTTAATTTCTTCCTGTGTGATGTTCTTAAACTTAGAAACATCATACTTAGCAGCCACTTTAATAGAATCAGAGATAGTGTCAATGAATCCTAAGTCAAAAGCCTCTTTAGCATTTAACCAAGTTTCTTGATCCATCATATCTACAAGAGCCTCGTAAGACAATCCTGTTTTCTTTCTATATATGTCTGTTAGTTCACTTGTAATCTTATCAAGAGTTTCTGCAGTCTTACGCATATCTTTAGCTTCTCCTGAAGTTCCTCCCCAAGCGTTATGAATCATAAATAAAGAGTTCTCAGCCATTATCACCTCATCTGCACCTAAAGCAATGATAGTAGCGATACTTGCTGCTATGCCCTCAATATAGACTGTAGTTTTGTATTCTCTCCTTTTAATTACATTATACATAGCCATTCCGTCAAACACATCTCCACCTAAAGAGTTAATGCGTATGTTGATTGGCATATCTTTTAGTCCTTTGATTTCTGATATAAAGTCTTGTGCAGTTACTCCATAAGTTCCAATTTCATCAAATATATATATGTCAGCAGTTTCACCTGCTTTGTTTTGAATGTTATACCATTTCTCGTTCATAGCGACAAAAATACAAGTAAGTGTTTTTAATCTTACCTAATTTACCTACAAAATTTTTAGTATGTAATATTACTTGATGGTGTAGCCTTCTTTCTTTCCTTATAGACTATGTTTTGAGCCATGCTCTCACTTATGTCATACTTAATGGATAAGTCCATCCAAGTGTTAGTTCTACTGCCTTCATTACCTACTAGCATCCTGTCAAAGTCAGCAATAATCATATAATTCCTAATTCTCTTAGGTTCAATCAATCCTCTCTCTGCAAGATGTCTTATAACATCCTTACTGGTTGGATTATCCCCAAACCTCTTTTCTAACTCACTACCAGCAATTTCAATGAAGTCAAAGACTACATCTGCTTTATTTTGTCTTATTTTTTTTAGGGACATTTTTCTTTTTAGAAGTTTTTTTAGGTGTTTGCTCCATATCTATCCATTCATCAACCATCCTTTCCCAAAACTGACATACTGCTGATCTACATGAAGTACACTTAATAGATTGCTTTTGTTTTGGAAACATTAAATGCCATTCAGCAAACATCAAGTATAATGAATCTGCATGGTATGTTGGGAAATTTCTTTGATGATTTTTGTTCTTAATAACTGCATCAGTCATCATACTCCTTTTGTTCTTACTGTAATTATCAGCGATTTCTTTAAAATTCATAAGGAAGTATTACCATTTGTTTTCTGGACATTTTCCAAAAAAATCTTTTGTTAGTGATGTCTTAGCATCTAGGAAGCACTTGCATTTAGCACATCTTGCTCCTCTACTTATTTTAGGCTTCTTTAATAGTAAGAAGTTTCGGTAAAAACTACAACTTTTACACACATCTAATCGTTCTAACTTTGTTTTCTTATCAACAAACATTTGTTTATTTCTTTAATTATTAAATTGTTGCTTGAGATTGTATTACATTAACAGTTTCTTGACTTCTTGTTATATCTGCCTCAACTACAACTACTTTACTTGTACCACCCATTGAACCCATCATTTTGTTCTGACCAATAGCATTAAACTCTTGCTGTGAGAATGAAGGTGAATTAAGCATACCTCCATCAGCAAACTTAACACCTCCTCCTGCTGCGTTCATTGCAGATAATTGGTTACTAAACATTGCTGTACTTCTTTTATTAATAACAGCCTCACCACCTTCTAATTCAACTACTCTACCTCCTACTGCAAACTTCTCTCCTCCCTGTGTATGAGATTTACCTTGAACCATTCCTCCATTAGCAAATTCTTCAACTACTCCTCCATCTCCAAATGAATCTTTTAGTGCTTTAACATTTGCAAATAAAGATATGACAGTTCCTATTGTACTTGCCATTGCAATAAGGTTAAAAGGAAATAATAATGTAGCTTGCGTTGCTACAGCTTTTGATGCTAAAGATAGTGTTTCTATGTTATTAGCTATTGCTGCTGCTGCAGATAACTGAACACCTACTTTTCTGATAGCCTGCATCTTCTTATCTTCACCTGCAAGAGTAATAAGTTGATTACCTAGTTGAGCTACCCCATCTATTTGCTCTTTTCTATCTTTCTTTGCTTGAGCAACTTCATCTAATTTCTTTTGTGCAGCAGTAGCTTCAGCAGCAGCCTTATCAGAAATCATCTTTAACTCATTAGTAAGAATCTGACCATTAATACTTGAAGTATCTTGTCCGTACTTAATATATAGGTCAAGTTGGTCTTGTAACCTTTGTTGTTCTGCATCAAAAGCTACTTGTTCAAATTGTTCTTTTGTTATTTCTTTATCAATAAGTCCTTGTTTTAATATGTTAAGGAACTCCCTTTGTTCTTTATTAACTCTTTCTTTTTCAGATTCAAATGTTGTAATGTCCCCACCTTCACCTTCCCCATCTACTTCTTCTTTTGCTTTTTTAGCTTTATTAAGGTCATCCATTATATTTTTAAAACTTAAACCTAACTGCTTGGCAGTTTCTTTATAACCTGCAATTAAATCTTTTTTATCTTGTTCGGCATTATCAAGTCTATCTTTATTAATCAGCATTATACCCTCTGTACTCTCTTTAAGAAGGTTATTGTTTTTTATTACAGCAATATCTGTAGATAAATTATCTTTTTTTATTTTTGCTAGAGTTATATTTGAGTTTACTTGACCCATAACTGCTGTTGCTTGTTTATCTGCCAATTCTGCTAATTCCTCTTGCATTTGCATCATAACAATTCTCTCCATCATCTTGTTATTAACCTCTATCTGCATATCTCTAATTCCCTCTAAATCTGTTTTTTCAGATATAAGATTAGGTAAGTAATCTTTATACTCAGAATTTATATCTTGTATAACCTTAACTCTAGCCTCTTCACTTAAATTACCCTGTGTCAATAAGGTGAACTGGTCATCCATTGCTTGAGTTGTTTCTTGCAGAAGTTCAAGTTGAGTTTGTTGAGGTGCTACAGAGTCTGTAATTGCATTTGCAAATTTAGCCAACCGATCTACAAAATTAGATATAATACCACCTTTTTCCCCCATTAAAGCAATTTGTAATCCCTCCGTAGCAGAAGTCAATCTTTTAAATGAACCCTCAAGAGTATCTCCAACAATATCAGCCATTTCTTTTGCTGAACCACTTGCTAAATTAAATTCATTAGTTAAATGTGAAATTCTTTCAGAGCCATTAACCATTGTTTGAAAAGCAGCTACCTGTCTTAAATCTACAAGTTTCATCATTTCTGCATTTGATAATCCTTCTGAATTTAATTGGTCTAATGCTCTTTGTAAGTCATCAGAACTTTTTACTGTAAAACCCAAATGTTTAGACAAATCTGATGCTGGGTCTTGCATTTTAAGAAATATATTTCTTAATGATGTACCTGCAATAGAAGCCTCAATACCTGCATCTGTAAGAGTACCCATAACTGCAGTTGTTGCCTCTAAAGTTATATTTGCTCCTGCAGCAATAGGAGCTACCTTAGTCATAGATGTTTGAAACTTCTCTATATCCAATGCAGATGAAGTAAAGGCTTTAGCCATAACATCAGCAACCCTTGCTGTTTCACTAGCGTTTAATCCAAAACCTCTAACAGAAGCACCTGCAACTATTGCTGCTCTAGCCAAATCAGTATCTGTTGCAGTAGCAAGTAAAAGAGTAGCCTCTTGAGCCTGTATTATTTCTTTTGTTGAAAATCCTAACTTACCAAAATTAGTTTGTAATTCTGCAACTTGTTGTGCTGTAAAGAATGTTGAACGACCTAATTCTTGTGCTGTATTGCTTAATCTCTTAAAATCTACTTCAGATGCACCTGTAATTGCCTTAACTTTAGCCATCTGAAACTCAAAATCCCTAAATGATTTAATAGCACTACTAACTACACTTGTAACTGTTCTAAATGCAGCAACAGCACCTAAAACTCCTGCAGCCATCTTACCAAAACTCTTAGTTGTGCTTTTAGTTCTTCCTTCTAACTTTTTTAAATCTTTATCCCCCTGTACAACTACCTGTACTACAATTTTCTCTGTATTTGCCATATATATTATATATTAAAATGCCTTTTGAACATTTGTTTTTGGATTATTTTTTTTAATTTGTGCTGCTATCATATCCGCTACATCTTTACCTATAGATGGTGCTAACTTCTGCACTATCTTATCTTTAAATTTTCTTGCTGTATATCCTGCAAAGTCTGTTCTTCTAAATGGCTTATTCCCTTTAGTCCAAGATACATAAGGCTGACCATAGTTTGCTTTTTGACCAACTTTCTTTCCATTTGACAATTTCCTCAATATAGCAGTAGCACTTCCTTTTAAATTCTTAACATTCATCCAACTTTGGATTGCATTTAGGTTTGGTATTTTAGCAAATAATGGATTGTTTACTGCCTTCCAATAACTAACAGATGAAATAATGCTTAAAACATTGTTCTTAATATGGTATCTAAGACCTCTACTTAATTTACCAGTAGCATTATGCTTTTGTTCTTCAAGTTCATCTTGCAATCCCTTCCTAAGCATAAAACCAACTTCAA
>Ga0308011_10000871_pt1 | contig 14629 bp, 11 predicted proteins | sample Neamet177_FD_203144 | JGI IMG/M metagenome (GOLD analysis project Ga0308011, IMG submission 203144) | Marine microbial communities from water near the shore, Antarctic Ocean - #177 | ecosystem: Environmental > Aquatic > Marine > Unclassified | place: Southern Ocean | collected 2014-07-25 | reverse complement strand
CCATTTTATTGAAAACCATTGTTAATTGTTGATCGAAAGTAATAGTACCATTCTCTTGTGAAACTGTAGTAGCTTCAGTTAAAGAACTAGTTTGTCTTGGTGTGTCAAATTCGAAAAAATCAGCAGGTACCATAGCAGATCCTCCAACAGTGATAGCCGTAACTAACCCTGATGTTTCTGTTATTGATTCAACTGCACCGTTACCTATGAAGATCTTCTCAATTCCACCTTGTGAATCGTTACAATCTAAAGTAAAGCCAGCTGTTAAATTACTACAAGCCATATTATTTGATTTTTTTTAATTAGTTAATAAAAGAGTAAGAACCGTTAAGCTCTTACTCTTAGTTTATTGTTATGCCATTCCGTTAGTAGCGAATACGTCTTTTTGACCGACCCCTACGCCTAATCTCCAAGCAGCTCTGAACTTCATTACGTCAGCAGCTTCGTCATAGAAGAATCTAAATGAATCTAATTCATCAGTTAAACCTGTTGCAGCAAGGATCATTTTCCCTGGTCCAGCAAATTTGTAATCAGAACCAACTAATCCACTTGACTTAACGATTGTTAAGTTAGTACCTGGTAAGATAATGATATCGTTACCTTCTACTGAATTGTAGTTATACAAGTTTTGTGCAACTAATGCTCTTGTAAGTGCTCTGTATGCATCTGGAGAAACAACAGCGATTAAATCTTCTCTGTCTTTTACTTTCTCAGCGATAGCATCATATAAATCTAATGCTTGTTCGAATGCATTTGCAGCAGTCCATGCAGCTGGAGTTCCACCTTGAATAGTAGCTCCGTTTGCAACAGTAATCTGTGCTTTTAATCCAGCAGTAGCGCCAAATCCGTTGATTAAGAAACCTTCATTGTATTTTCTTAATTTGTCTGCATAAGATTCAGAAATTACTTCCTCGAAAGGAATCATATCGTTACCTGTAGATGCATTCATAAATGCTGATTGATATACTGAACGTAAATCTTCAACACACATTTCAGTCTTAGACTGTAATGATTCAATTGTTACTGGTACTTGTGTATAAGTAACTTCACCATCTGAGTTCCACCCACATGTTAAAGAAGATACAGGTAAATCTGCATCTACTAAGTTAATGCTTACTGTTCCACTTGTGAAACCACTACGTAAATCTACGTAATCTAATAAGTCTGTTTTTAATACTACCTTTGATACTAGATCCAATGATAATTGATCTGTGTATGCTGGTAATGCGCTAATGTCAAATCCGAAAGCCATAATTTTAATTGTTTTTTTGTTTGTTATTAATTATTTAGATTGTCTGATTGCTCTAAGAGCATCCATTCTGTTTGCCTCCATAGTCTTCTTAGCTAATGTTGTTTCGCTAAAAGTGTTTCTAATTGGAGATGCAGCAGGTTCACCTGCAATTTTGTTGAAACGTGCTTTAAGTGCCGTAATCTCTTCGTTTAATGTTGCAATCTCTTCAGTGAATGGAGTAATTAATTCAGCGATACCTGCTAAAAGTTCTTCTGTAGGAGCTACTGCTTCTTCAGGAACTTCTGCAACTACTGCAACTTCGTCCATAGCTTCTTCAACTACTTCTTCAGTTACTGCTTCTGCAGCTTTTTCTGTTACTTCCATAATCTCACCGTTAGGACCGACTGTTATTAAAGTTCCGTCTTCAGTTTCATGAATTGCTTCTGGTGCAAATGGAGCTTCACCTTCTTCTACTGTTACGTAAAGAATGTTTCCTACTTCAATTTCACCTTCTGCATAAACTGCCGTTCCGTCAACTAAAATAGCATCAGCCATTTTAATCTCTGTAGCAACAACTTCATCAACCGATAACATAACCTTAATTTTACGTAGTGCGTTTTGTACTGTCATAATTTAGTTTTTATGTTTAATTGTTTTATCTGGCTTATCCAGACATTATTAAATATATCTATATTACTTTTTGACAGAAGTATGAAACAAAGAATATAAAATTAGTATAAATACTATAACAAACAAAAACAATTAATTATGAGCGCAATACAATTACCAAGTTACTCTGACTACATGAGAGTAGTAGAAGGAATGATCGATAAGAATGAGTTGACTGTGGAACAAGGAGTTATCCTTAGATGTTGCTATAGTGCAACGGTTAATGAGAAACCAGTTAATGTTAATTATCTAATGGTAGCAACTGGTCTACATTGGAAAGAGATTAGTTCTACATTAAATGGATTAGTATTGAAAGGTGCCATTAAAGTCCATGATAAGAAGTGGTATACTTTATAAGTTTAACCCTTTTTATTCTTATCCCTTTTCATATCTCTGATACGAACGATATTTAGTATTATACCTGTTATTAGTAATGCGAATGTTAACCATTCATTAATTCCTAAAGCAGCAAGTCCACCACCTGCTAGAGTCGTGCTCATAGCCGCTGTGTCTTTTATATCTTTCATATTATGATTGTAGTTTTTCAATGAATTGTCCTGTTACAGAGAATCCGTTAAGTTTGCCTTCTTTAATGTCGTTCCAAGTATCAATGTTATTTATCTTATAAGATGTCATCCAACTTCCTTCGGGTAAAGTAAAGCCTAACGCTTTCGCTTTATCCATTTCTGTATCTTCAACGATCCAGCTTTCAAGTAAGGTATTTTCATTAACAACATTATTATTGTGATTGATATCAGTATTGTGTGCATTATTGTCTTGTAAGAATTTTTTAGCTAGTAATTTAATTGTTTCTTTTGAAAAGTATACATGGAATACATTACCCTTGTCATCTTTTCTTGGTATCATTTGATTAGGTATCATTGCAGGACCAGTTATAATCATTTGATCATCTGCGGAGAACTTCCAGAAGTTAGCTCTCCAATAATTATTAGCTCTCTTAGCTACTTCACCAGCATCTCCAGCGGCAGGACCATTACTTATGATTACTTCTCTTCCACTTCTATCAAACACTGATAGATCTTCCCAGTAATGACCACAGTTAACTCCGCCTTTATACTTGAAAATATCATAGGTGTTACTACCACCTTCGCCCATACCTGCTTGAAATGGTATACGTGACATAGTATTAATCTCTTCAATAGTATACATTTTATTAAGAGCAACCATTGCAGTACAAAAGTTACGAGAGTTAGCTTGCATACCGCCTCTGTATCTGTACATCTTTCTTGCAGGTTGATCACCTTCTAGAATATCTAATGCTCTAATACCTTGTGCGATTTCACTAACTGATGCAAACTTATCTTTAGTACCATCAATGATCACAGAGTCTTCTGTTATTCTTTGACCATATTCATCAGATGATGCAAGTTTTAAGAAACCTTCTAAGATCTTATCTTCTTCTTCTTTAGAGTATTCTACCTCTTCTTGAAAGGCCATCCAATTTACATCAATAGCAGGTCTGTCTACTAATGACATTATCTCTATTCCTAGATCATCAAACTCTAAGTCCTCAAAGTTTATTACTAATTCTACTATTTTATTAATCATAAGGTATGTATCTTTTATAGTCTGGCTAAATCATTAATCTTAGCATCAGCTTCTTGTTGTGTAGTCATATCATCTGATACAACATAAGCTTTAATAACGTTCTGTGTTGAACCTTGTTGTTGAGACGATGTAACTACATTGTTTACTTCATCTTCACCACCAGCGGCTGCTAAAGCTGCACTAGGATCGTATGTTGGTGCTGCAGGCACTGAAGGTGCTCCGCCTCCACCAGGAACTGGTTTGTTACCAGGTGTTTTAGTACTTAATATGTTTTTAATACTCATTAGTCCAGATGCTACTGCAACTCCTGCTGCAATAGGTGCTAAAACTGGTCCAACAACTGGAATACCAACTACAGATGCATATGCTGCAGTAGCTGATTGGTATGTACTAATAGTAGTAGATGCAATTGCTGCGGCTTTACCAACGGCAGTTCCTTCTCCTACAAGGTTAACAATACTATCTAGCATGTCTTTACCAGCATTTAAACTGTTTTGTACCTCTTGGTCCTTAAGCATCTTAGTATAATCTGCTTCATCTTTAACTAAAGCTTTATTCTTAGCTGCATACTTACCATTGATTTTAGCAATCTCATCCGCAGTAGCTCCCGCTAATAATAGCTTCTCAACATCTGCTTGCCTCTGTATCTCTAATTCAGCTTGAGCTCTCTCAAACATCTGATCCATGGAATCTAGATTAGCTTGTTGTAAAGCATCATCTATAAGTTGTCTTCTTTCTGCAGCTAAGGCATCATCTGCTATTTGTTTCTCTTCTCTTGCTAATCTAAAACCTTCTTCTATTTCTGCTTTACGTGTTTCGTAGTTAGTATCTAATTCTAATAGTAATTCTTTACTTGCACCCTTAGCAATAAGTTCTTCTTCTTGTTTACGTTTCTCTATTTCAAGTAATGCTAATGCCTTTGCTTCTTCACCTGCAATATTCTCTGCACGTAATCTTTCTAACTCATCTTCTAAGTCTCTAGCATTTTGTGCCTTATCATCAGACGCTTTCTTATCATCAGCTTGTCCTTTTAATATGAAACCATCTCTTTTGTTTTTAAGTGCGTTCAGTTGCTTCTCAGTCTCTTTGATTGTAGCGTCACCTTCTTCTGCAGTTTCAGCAGGATCAAATATTAATGATGCAGCTCCCATTGCAGCTTCTTCAACTAAGTTAGTTCCTTTTTCTAATACACCAACATAAGCAAGCCCTGCAGTTAATGCATCGACAGCTCCTAATAATACTGTTATTGGAAGCATTAAGAATGCTAATATACCTGCAGATATCTTTTGATTACGTTCTGCGGCAGCAACTTGTGAAGCTTTCTGTAATTTCTGTTGTGCTAGTATCTGTTCAGTAGCAAATATGATCTCTTTAGTTTGCTCTATCTTAAGTTGTCTAATCTCATCTTCTGATTTACCAGCAAGTCTTAATGAAGACTCAGATGCTTGTGTAGCTTCTAGTTGTTCTGAGGCTGCATCTCTTGTAGCTTCTGTGGTTTTCAATAGAGTTTTACTCTCTGAAGATACACCGCTTACAAGACCTACAATGTCATCCCAGTATGCTACTAGTAATCCAACTGCAACTACAATTGCTCCGATACCAGATGCAATCAAAGCTTTCTTCATTCCATTGGCACCTGCGATAGCACCTTTGAATGCAGTTACTGCAGATTTACCCATAGCTTTAAAACCACCAACAACGTTCCTAGCTTTGTTAGCTAAACCACCAGTTGCTTCATCAAGTACAACCATTGCACCTTCACCAGCTTCACCAGCTTGTTGTGCACTAGAACCCATGTTCTTGATTTCTTTACCAGTATCTTCTACTGATTTCTCTGCATCTTTGGCCTGTTGCTCTAGGCCTTTTAATGCGGCTTTAGCATCATCGATCGATGAGACCGATTGCTCTAGGCCGTCGATCTCAAATGTTATCTTTACTGTTTTATTATCTGCCATACTATTAAATATAAATTATTAATATATTGAATTGGTTAAGGTGCACAATGTACGTTATCATTACAGTCATATGACTGAGGTCCTACTAACTTAGCAGTAGGTATTAATGATGTTATATCTGTTATAGTACCACAGTAGATTGCTCCTCCACCACCTGCTCCATTTTGATATTGAACTACATCACCAATACTATGTCCATATGCACTTACTACTGATACATAATATCCTGATTGACAATCTAATAACTTTGCAGTAGGAAATTGTTGACCACATAATGTGTATAAGTTAGCCCATGTACCAGTACCAGAGAATTGAACTACTGATCCAACTAGTGTACATCTAATTAATGGTTTTTGATTAGTTACTACACTTATAAATTGAGTAGATCCATATTCATCTGTATATGAGTAAGATGCTGGTCCTACATATTGATGTTCTGTTGTTGTTGTAACTGGTTGACCAGCACAACCTGTACATGATTTGAATTGCTCAGTGGTATCTATTTGCTCAGTAGGTGATGATGTGCTAATACCATTGATAGATACGCAATCACCATTTACAGTCTTCCATGTATGTCCTGGTGATAATTCAATTGTAGATTCTACTATTACTATTGAACCTCCGTCACAGTAAGATGCAGAGTATACAAAACCTGAACTTCCTTGACATGATGGACAATCAGCATATACTTCTTGTACTTGTGCTTGTCCTTGTACTGTAGTAGAACTAGATATTGCTTCGTAACATACAGTACTAGAGTTGTTTAATTTAACAACATCACCTGCAGAAATATTCCATCCTGTAGTTTCTACATAGAATTGTGAACCAACAGAAGAACACGCTTGCCCTAGTTCTTGAACTAACCAAGATATAATTACTGGTACATTCTCACATGCAGTACAGCTTGGGAAATCTGTATCAACTAAATAATCTGGTGTTGTAGATGTAGTAGGTTGCATAATGATATAACATCCTTGAACACCTAATAAACTTACATTAGTATTATTACTATAAACAGTGTTAGATTCTACTATCCATGTTTGAGTACTTAATGCACTACATGAATTTAATTGTTGTCTAGCTATATAGAAGTTCGAACCTTCATTACATGTAAATGAAATTTCACTAGTAGGACTCACACAACTATTAGCATCTTCAATATAGAAGAAGTAATCATCTGAACAAAAATCAGTTCTAGTGAATGGTCCGTTACCAGTTTGTACAACTCCATCTATCCAATAAATGGTATATGGTGCAGTACCTCCAGATACATTAACAGTTCCTTCACCATCACAGTTACCAACACAAATAGTTGGTTGTAATATTCCAGATATAGTTGTAGTTGGTGATGATGCAGTCGATGCAGGTATTGTAATACTTTGAGACCATACACGACCAAGAGAATCTGTTAGAGTCATTTGGTGTACACCAGTAGGAATCCCATTGAATGTCATAGTATAAGATCCTAATCCAACTGTATCTGTATATTGTGCTGCGTAACCGTTATCTAATAATATTGTAAATGTAGGAGTACCTCCAGTAACTATAGTAACACTACCTTCACCATCCGCACATGTTGGTGCTCCTTCAATAACTGATGTTACTGCAAGTGGTTCGTCTTGCCATATAGGTTGTGCATCTAATACAGTAATCAAATTAACTTGTACTGATGATGTAGCACCAACTTCTGCGTTGTTTATCTTTTCAGGTCTATAGTAAGTACCATTAAGAAATATAAGATCATCAAATGTAAGATCTTGTAAGTCTGTATTGTCTAATGTAAAATACGCAGTAACTCTTCTAGAGTACTTATTATACAACGAACTAATATACCTACTCCAATACTCATCAAATAATGTAGGACTCTGATCAAAGAAACCAAGGCCTGGACTAGGCGATAGGTAATATCTAGTATCGTTAAAGAAATTAAGATTAAGACCAGTTGGTGATGGTGGCCATGATTCGTATGAACTAACTAATGGATAGTTAGATTGTGATGTTGCAACTCCAGCAACTGAAAGATTCCAGTGACTAGAAGTAACTGGAAGATTTATTAAACCATTATAGAATAAGAATCTTGTGTTAGGTTTGATTGCTACATGCTCTGTTGCCGAAGTACCTGATTCATGTCCATGTATAATAGGAATAATAAAACCAGCATCTGCAGTTCCAGTACCTGATCTTTGTTCTATTTGATCTAATGGTGTTGGAGATATACCTGTTACTTCAATTGATCTATTTCCTTTAAGTAACTCATTAGCACTATTGAACTGTAACCAACCATAAGGATGTTTAGTATTATCTTGATGATATGTATTAATGTAATCTTCATCTTCTACGAAACTAAAATCTACTGATTGTGATTGAGTATTAAATAAAGGTTCTATTACAAAGTCTTTCTCTTTTTGTAATTTATGAGACCAGTCATAAGTAGTTCCACTACCAATGAATTCTTGCCATGGTTCTATAGTGAAATGATTAGGTCTATTAGCAGATGGCTGCATGACTAATCTAAACATCGTAAGAACATCTTTAATGTAATCTATTTGTTTGTACTCACAATCTAGATCTTGAGGTGCGTAGTAGTTTCCTGGTGCTGCAGTACAACCCCATGATATATCTGTTACTCCACCTACATCAAAAACCGATGCTGCTTCTGCAACAATCTTTAATACTGTACCTGCTCCAATTTGGAATCCACCATTTCTAGAATCATAATAGAAACTACTGATACCATTAATGGTAGTATTACCACTTGCTAATAATACAGGTGATGTAATACCAGGTCCACTAACTGCATACATATTTAAACCAGAAGATACTGCAGTGAATCCAAAATTAGAGTTCTCAATCTGTGCCCACATAAATGCAGCTCCTTGTAAGATGTAATAATTACCACTAAGTGTTGCAGCTCCAGGTGCAGTGAAGTAACTCTCAGAAGTACCTGGAGTGAAATTACCACCTGGATTATATACAGCATCATTAAGTTGTAAGTAATCTGCAGTGTTATATGATATGTCTTGTGTTGAAGTATTCTCAACTGCACTAAAGTTAGTAGTAGTATTCTGAGAGATCTCCATTTGTATTGATTCATTGTTACCGAATGCACTTACATACATTTGTTTGAATCTATCAGAATCTAAGAATGTAGATTCATATGTGTAACCAGCATCTTCAAAGATTTGATCCCATGTTCTCTTAGCTCTGATCATTGGTTTAAACCTATCAGCAGTTACTGGCCATTGAGGATTAATAAACCTCTTGTTGTTACCACCACCACCACCACTACCGCCTCCAGCATTAGTTAAACTAATTACTGATTCATTAGGATGTCCATTATCATCATAAGTATTACCATGATCTATTAACGGGAATATCATATCACCGTTAGCCCAACCTGCAGTAAGTGATGTACTCTCAGGAAATGCTTGCCATGATTGTTGTAGATCTAATGAAGTAAAAGGTCCAGTAAATGCACCTGAGTTTGTATAAGCAACTGGTAAGTTATCCCAATTGAAGTCAGTCATTACTAATTGACACATAGGCTTATCCGCTAAGATAGAACTAAAGTCTCTAGTCTCTCCTAAGAATAGTAATTCATAATCTGTTTTGTCTAAGTCTCCATTAACATAGATCTTTTGTAATCTTATATGTCCTTGTTTAAACTCTGCACCATCTACAAGTATCTCTGCTGGCTTCTTTAATGTAACGTCATATGTTACACCACTTACTAAGAAGGCTTGCTTAAAGAACTCCTCATTGTGTCTGGTAGCTGGTACTTTAAATGTTCTAGAGAATACTGATGTTGCTTCAGCGTTAGTGATATCCTCTACAGATATTGTAAGCTTAATTGGTTCAGTCTTATATAGATCTAAGAATAGAGACTCTGTCGCTACCTTAGGACTGTTTGGGTATATCTTAACTTGAATCATAGTTTATCCTCTTTGTGATTTAATGTTGTGTGCTATCTTAAAGTTCACAGTGTATTGAAACATCTTGTCCTTTCTAATAGTCTTTTGTACATACGATGCAGTTAACACATTTGCTGGTTGCCAGTGATTAGCTAGTACTCCATCGGAGAATCTAACCATTACATCTGGACTAGTAAAGAGATGTTCTAAGAGCTTTGCTTGTGCGTCGTTGATATAATCAGTGTCTGCACTATAACCTTCTGTTAGGGTTTGTGAGTATGTAGTGAATCCTCTATCTTGTACTGTTACGTTGTATGTATTAGAATTATAATTAGCTGCCTCTTTAAGGAAGTTATTCTTCTTAACACCAACTTTCTTTTCATTCTTTTTAGTGAATGTGAATTGATCTCTCATACCTTTTGAGTTTAACCATGCAAACTGTATATGTGAATAATCAATACATCTTGTAGGTAACACGTTATATCTCTGAGCTCTCCATGCTGCTTGATTAGTAACTGGTGTTTGAGATAATGGATCTGTAACACATGGCAGTGGAGTCCAAAGAACTGGTATAATATAGTAATGATCTGTTGCTGCCGCTAGTGTACCTGTTGGATAATTAGCAGGACCTGTTGCAATAGTATTAATTAAGTAGTTTGATGTTGGTGTTGTACCTTGTCCTAATGTTATGTTTGGTCCACCTCCATTAGCTTGTGTGTTGTTAACGAAACTAGTTACAATTCTGTTACCTGCTTTATTATACTGTGCTACCCAATAACCTTCTATGCCTCTAACGTTTTGTCCTGTTGAGTTACCAGTATATCTTAATGCATTATAGAAACTCTTAGTACATTGATCACCTTCATATACTTCATGTACATCAATCCCGGCGGGACTAGAGTAGTCAGTTAAGAATGTATCACCTGTTTGATTATCTTCTATAGTCCAAGTGTTATCACTTAATGGTATTGCACCCGTCACAACAGACGTACAGAACTCACCAGATATTAAAGCATACGCAGTAACTAAAGGTATGTAATCATCTGTATTGAATTGTTCTTGCCAATAAGGTTGACTACCACCAATTGTTGTGTATATATTTGGTTGTAGTGTAGTAGTTGCAGAACCACTAGCCTCATAACCTATTCTAAGTTGATACTGTGATATCTCACCATCACCAATTCTAAGTCTAGTATTAACTTGAGCTAGTGTACTGAACGTGTAATGTAAACCATCTATGTTATCACCACTAGGTTGTATAAGATTCTGTAAGATGTTCTGTATATCAAAGATAGCTCGACCCATTTTATTAGGTGATTGTCTGATGTCTGCAACTGGTGTTACTGCACCTAGCTTATAGACTTGTAGTACATACTTGTCCTCATTGATTGTTAGACCTGATAGTGATACAGGATTTGCACCGTAAGCCATATTGAATGGTCTATGTGGTGATTGTATTAGTGTTATATTTGGCATAATTAAAAGTTATCTATTAAGTTTGTTCCTATTGTGTCTGCTACATCTTGTGCCATAGCATCGATACTAAAAAATGATTGAGCACCTATACCACTGTAGTATGCACCCCAAGGTCTTCCACCCTTTGAGAAGTTTCCAGTTCCAAATGAGAATCTAGATGTTGCCGCAATACCTCCAAAGGATATACCTTCTTCAGGTGTTAGTAATGGACTCGCAGTATTATCAACTCCTTTAACACCATAGTTCTGAAAGACACCGTAGTCTAACATCTCAAATGCTAAACTATCTTGTGTAACAAAGACTCTGATTGACTGAGCTAATGCACCAGTTTTAACAGGTGCACGTGATCTAATACCTGCTTCAATGTCTGCACCTATTTGTGCTAGATCTAATGAGAGGTCTTGTACTTCAGAACCAAAGTTACTAAGGTCGTTTATTAAGTCATCTACTGATGCCATTATATTGCGTATATTTTATATGTTGTACCTGCTAGCATATTGACTGAACTTTCAGGTGTTTGATTATTTACTAATGCCATATTATAATGACCATTAGCAATTGATGTCATAGTTCTGAATACTAATCTAAAAGTATACACTGTTGTTGTATCTACAAATTCTGTTGGCCATCCGCTTGCTTCTGCTGGTGTTATACTAGCAGTTGGTGTATGTTGATATAATATTGCTTGTGTTGGTATTACCTCTCCTACTGCAGGTTCATTAAGTGTCATAGTACCTTCTATTACGAATTCTAATTCTTGTGTCTTAGTCGGTGTATACTTATTACTAACATATGTTGATATGTCTAAGTCACCGTCTGTTAATAGAAGTGTATCAAAACCAAATCTATATTCATTAAGATCAGGATCTAACGTTCTGTCTTGTGTACTTAGAGCATCACATATTAATGTAGGTACACTGTTTTGTACATGTAACTTAGAGATCTTAATGGTACCACCTGCTAATTGTTGTAGTGTAGATTCAGGTACAGTTGTATCATCTTTAAGTGACATGAACTGCCATGTATAACCACCAGGTCTTGTAACCATATCGATATCCCATGTTGCTACTACATTATAGATCTTACTAGTATTCTCAAACACTGTTGGCCAACCACTCATACTTGTTGCTGGTATATGTGGATCGAATGGTAAGTCTGTTAACTGGTGCATTTGAGGTGCATTAGGTATAGACTCTCCAGGTGCTGGTTGATTCAGTGTAATATTCTGTACCATTGTAAACCTATAAGATCCAGTGATGTTTGCAATATACTTATTGACATTCCAGTTACCACCATCTATGATAGCTTCAGGATATGTGAATGCTCTGTCTTCACCATATTCAGGTCCTAGTGTCATGTCTGCAAGTAACTCCCAATTCTCTAATGCATTATAGAAATCAAATGGTGCTACACATGCATTAATTGGTACTGGTACTTGTATTGTTATAGTTGCAGTCATACCTGCTAATTCATCTTGGTACTTCTCTTTGAATGGAGTATATGTAATACCAGTTAATTGAATATCAGGTTTGTCTGTGTAGAAGTAATACATACGTGCTAAGATATCATCTATGTACTGTTGGCAATCTGATTGGATGCTAATGTAGTTGTCATACACATCACCTTCTTCAGTTCTAGCCATGTCCATCATGATAACATTAAACGAGTAGTTCATAACAGGTCCATTCCTATTACTCGTAGTAGAGTTAAGGAACATGTAAGGATAATCAGCACCGTCTTCTTCAGGTCCTAATTGACTCTGAGTCTTAATGTCTGATAGTTGACCATAGCCAAAGTCTTGTATCATTAAATGATCTGAGGCTGCTTGTCTGAATCTGTTTATAAGTTCTTTGTATTTCATATCTTTTGCTTTTGTTTACGCATTGCTTCGGCTTCAGCCAATTGCTTTTCTTTTTGTAAGGCCATGAAGTTAAGTGCCTTCTTTAATGGTTGATCTGTTACTGCATCTATATTTAAGATGTTCTCTTGTGCTAAGTCTACAATAACCTTATACCATCCTCGAGGTATACTCATAGGATCAAAGTCTTCATCTTCTTGGTCATCAGCATATACTTCGAAGTCTTTATCGTTTAAACCAAATAAGGTTTTGTATTGTCTAAATATTGTAGTTCTCCACATTACATACTGATCGATAACCCATAAGGCTTCATCTGAGTATTGTGGTGCTAACTCTAAGACATCTAACATTGATTGTATATTCTTATCAATACCCATTGCAATGTAACAGTCTAAGTCAATGAACTGACCAAACGTAATAGCATTGAAGTCATTAAGTTTAACCTGTTCTCTTTGGTTCATGTGAGCAATTAGGAATCCTATAAACAATTGCATAGACTCTTCGTCTGTATTGTTCAACTCTCTAATTGGTATACCTACTCCTGCTGAGATGATCCTCTTCCAGTGTGTAGGTTCTTCGAAGTCCCAAACAACCATCTTACTCCAAGTGTCTATAGTAAACCTTTGGGGTATCTCATACTTCTTATTATTTAGATTTGCTTTGATCATTATAGTATTAAATATAATATTTGTTGGTTATGAATTACATCTTAGTATTTACGTCCTAACACTGCATATGTTCCTAATGTCTTATTTTGTTTACGATTGTAGTTAGCAATTGCTAATGACATAACCGTATCATCATGTAAGCCACTTGGATGTCCGTACTTAATACTTCTAGTCTTAGGGTTGTAGTCGTAGGTAAATACTGAAAGTTCGTTGTAGAGCCATGAGAATAGATGTTCACTTGGTATAGTTACTTGCGTATCATTCATATCTAATATAAGACCTTCAATGATTTCATTCTTTGATTTACTCGTAGTAACAAAAGGGTGTGTGTCTTGCCATTGTCGTTTGATCTGTTCGAAGATAACATCACCTATTGAATTAACCTCTACCATTGCAGTTGCATTCCACTTGCGTAGTCTTATAAGTATCTCATTGGTCATTGTAGTCCACTCTTGACTGTTAGCTCTATAGATGTCTACTATTTTTCCTTTGGAGTCTATGAAGGTTGCTACTGTATAATCCTCTTGTTTACCTAAATCTATTCCACAGAATACTTTACCATTTGGTTGTGAGTATGCTTCGAAACAATTCTTATCTATGTCTGAGAATACTTCACCACCACTATCAATGAAAGCTGCTAGGTATTCTTGTTTGAATACATTCTCTGGCAAGGTTCTCTTTGCATCATTAATATCTATTGGATCTATATAAGGAGTGTCATACGATGTACCTGTGTAGTTACTGTATTGTGGATAGTCTTCACTACCTCCTAGTTGGAATAGATTATAAAACCAGTTCTTACCCTTAGGTGTACTGATGAATAATACTTTCTTACCTCTTACCATAAATACTGGACGTATTGCTTCTGTCCATGCTTCGTCTTTACAAAAAGCTGCTTCATCTATTATACCATAGGCACATGTAAGTCCTCTAATATTATCATAACGTTCTGCGGATCTAAATAAGATTACTGTTCCGTTGTTTAATACTATTTCATTTGATGAGTAGTTGCAGGATTTTACTAAACCTGATTGACCTATTGCGGACATCATTTCTTTTTGTACTTTGTCTGCTTGTGAATAAACTGGTGAGACCCATAAGATCTTACATGGTCCATTATTAATACCCCAATATAATACGAGGTTTATACCCATAAGAGATTTACCAAACTGTCTTCCAACACAAGCAACATGGTACTTTGCTTTAGAAGATAGAATGGTATTAATCATTTCTCTTTGTTTATTATGTGGTGTAAATCCTTCGTATTGTTTACTCATTGACTCTGTTGTCTC
>Ga0308011_10000868_pt1 | contig 14650 bp, 12 predicted proteins | sample Neamet177_FD_203144 | JGI IMG/M metagenome (GOLD analysis project Ga0308011, IMG submission 203144) | Marine microbial communities from water near the shore, Antarctic Ocean - #177 | ecosystem: Environmental > Aquatic > Marine > Unclassified | place: Southern Ocean | collected 2014-07-25 | reverse complement strand
TTCAGGATCATATGTATTCTGCATGGAGAATCAAAACTTCTTATTAGATAACATCGGGCCTATGTACGTTGAGCAACAAAAACAAAAGGCAGAAGCAGGTGGTGATTTGATACCAAATGCTGATGGAAACGTCACATTAGATGTTCAAACTGGAGTTCCTACCCCGACTCAACAAGCAACATTTGAAAGTCCAGGTAAGTAAATATAGTTCGTAAACTATATAACTAAGTGTAAATGCCCCTCTCCCAAGGGGCATTTTTTTGCCTGGGAGAGTTTTCCTGCTTGAATCCATTCTAGTGATAAATACTTATATTACATAAAGGATTGACATCAATGAAGTTTAACGAAATAACAGAGAATGCATCTGCAGGATCAACGAGTGCCGGCTCAGTAGCAACTGTAGCATCTCCGATGAGTACACAATCTCGCAACTCTAGCATATATAATGGCAAAAAAGCTGGTAATTTAATGACAGGTAAACTTTCAAAAGGCAAATATGCTAATTCTGTCGAAGCACGTAAGCAAATGAAACTATCAGAAGCCAATGTTACTGAAGAAGATGTAATGGAAAAAGAAGTTCTTGTTATTCCGGGTGCAAAGAAAAAAGACCGTAGATCAGGTTTTGTGCCGCACGGTGAGAGCAGAGTAGACCACGAAGTTAAAATGGCTAAGGCTGATCTATTTGCAACAGCAAAGAATGCAAAAGAGATTATGGAATGCTTAAAAAATAGAAGTGAAGAAGAAGGTATCAAAGGATGGATGCAGTCTTATATTACTCTAGCAAATGATTATCTTAACTCAGTTAATGAATCATTACAGTATGAAATGCAAATGCATGAAGATCAGTTAGCCGCATACGGCAATGGTGCTGATGATCGAATCAATACAGGAAATATATTAGACAAAGAACCATACGGCGGACCTAGTTCAAGTTATCCCGGTGGTGCTTTACAATCAACAGTGGGCGGAGCATAATGAGTTCAATATTAGAAGGTGCTGATACAGCATATTTAAGAGAGTATAATGAATCTGAAGACGAGAGACGTTTAGATGCGTTACAAGACTCCTTAGGTAGTATTAGACAAGCAACAAAAGGTGGAAAGTATCTTGGTAGTGATGTCATAGACATTATGGTAGAAATACAGGGCTTTGCAGAACAACTAGGTATTGATCCTAAAGAACTAAACTATGCAGAAAATCAAGTTAGAGAAGCACAAAACAATTTAGAATCTGCTATTTACGGACTAGAAGAACCTTTCACTGATATGATTAGTGCATTACAAAATAAGATAGATGATGCAAGAATGGATGCTGAAGATTTAGACGAAGCAGGTACTAATTGCTGGAAAGGATATGAGAAGAAAGGCACTAAGAAGATGTTTGGCAAAACTGTCAACAACTGTGTTAAGAAAGAATCAGTAGAAGCAGTAGAAGAAACTGCAGGATTTGATCAGGATGCATTTAATAATATCTTTAAAGACAGAAAGCCAAAAGGCAGACCAGAAGCAAGAGGGACTAAGTCTTACGACAATAATCCTACTAAAAGATCACCTCAGTCTTATGACAAAAAAGCAGACGATAATAAAAGAAAGTCTGGCATGGGCGAAGTCATGGAGATGTATGATGATGTTTTATACTTAATGTACATCGACGGTAAGTTAGCAATGCCTACTCCGCTTGAAAAGAAAGAGATGAACAAGTATGAACGTCTTATTAAAAATGTATTGCCAGGAGCAGATATTCAATTTAAAGGTACACCAAGACATCATTATTCTCCTGAAGAATTAGCAGAAGGTAATGGTAACATACGTAAAGTACTAGCAGGTATTGCTATTTTAGGCGGCCTACTATCAATAGACAATTACCAAGCACAAAAAATGTATGATCAAAGTCATCAAATGCAACAGTTAACACAAGTTTATATGGTTGCAAAAGAAAGAGGTGATAAAGAAAAAATGAAAAAAGTTAGTAGACGTATCAGCAATCACAAAACAAGAATAGATTTAGGTAAAGGTGATGTTGACTTTGATGGACGTCCAGGCAATGACGATATTAAAGATATAGATTACATAAACCCAATTGAGGAAAGATAATGGAAGAAGAAATTAGAACAGCACCCGTCCCCGGTAATGAAGAACCAGATTTATCATACTTAGACTCTTTTTTAAAAGATGCAATAGAAACAGATACTCCTATAGAGTATACAGTTCCTTTAAATGAAGAAGGATCATTTGTTAACGGTGTATTTTATGAAAACTACATAGACGAAGCACATATTAAAGTAACCGTATTAGAACATATCACTGTTAACGATGAGATACTAGATAATCAAATATGTAAGAATTGGGAAATAAAATTAACATGCACTGGCGAAGATGAGGAAGTTATATATTCTCAAATAGAACTAGTTGAAACAGATGAACAAGCAGTGTTTGAATTTAAACAAGACGACCCCGTTGATCATTTTCCTGAGCATGATGAAATATCATGTGTAGGTGTAGGACACTTTACATTATCAATTACTGCAACAGACCCAGATTGTGAGATACATTCCCAGATAAAAATATCGGTTTCGTAAGGAATGCGTCTTTCTGATTTACAAGAAGGCATGGGCGGATCATCAGGTGGTGGAACAGCAGGCTCCGGTGGAGCAGGTGGTTCATCATTGGGTCTTCCTTACCCGTCAACATATGAAGAAGAATACGAAAAGTTTCAATATCGTAGTCCAATCCAACGACAAATGTCTTTAACTACTGAAGAACAACAAGAAATGTTTAATGATCATCTCGGCATGAAAGAGATGATGAAAGATAAAGATTGGCCGCAAGATTTACAACAAGAAACATTAAAAAAGTTTGCGAGTGACCCTGAGAGAGGGGAAAGTTTTATTGGCGAAATGACATACAAAGGTCTAAGACGTTTAGATAACTATGGTCTATTGCAAAACACAGAGAACTTACAGTTATTAACAAGACTCCCACAAATAATCATTAATAAAATTAATGCTGAATGGCAAATGTCTATTCCTAAAGGAAGTGCTGAATCAGTTTCTGATTTAGAGTTTCAAAAATATATTGAGCAATTTGGATTTCTTACAAAACCAGCAGTAGCAATTGATGCTGATATTATTATGGGTGAAGCCAAATGGATTGCAAGTGTAATCAGAGGAGAGAAAGCAAAACAATGTCATATACTAACACCAGAAGGTCCCGGAGTCTTAAACAATCCTAATAAAGCATTGGCACCTAGTAAACAAAAAGAACTAGCATTTGTTGAAAGTATAGCAGAACTAAGAAGACAAAACAAGTTAGCAGAAGAAGAAAAGATATGGGCAAGAGATGAACTACCCCAAGTAAACATGCAGACTCTTGCAGATTCACCGTTTACATACAGTGCAGTAGAAATTCCAATAAATGATAATCTTAAACCTTCACAAACACAACGTATAGCAAAATATTCTCAGAAGGCTGTAAGGCTATTAAAGAAAGGTAAAGAGAAACCTATCATTATTGACAAACACGGATACATAGTAAACGGTCATCACAGATACGATGCATACAAAAAACTCAACTACAAGACGATTCCTGCGATTAAGGTAAATGCTACCATAGAAGAACTAATCGATAAATACATGTAACAGGAACGAATATAATGCTCTCAGAGAACCTTAAAATACTATTAGCAACATCATATGCATTTGTGATCAAAGCACAAAACTTTCATTGGAATATTGAAGGATCTAATTTCCCTCAATATCATAAATTCTTTGATGATTTGAACCATGAAGTATATGAAAACGCAATCGACAGAACTGCTGAGTATATTCGTACACTAGAATCATACACTCCAGGATCAATATCACGTTACGCAGAACTATCATTGATACCAGATCAATTAAAGATACCTAGAGCAGAGTTAATGTTTGCTGAACTGTATTCAGATAATACAATTCTAATTGAACATCTAAAAGTATGCTATGATTCATGTGAAGAATCAGAACACTATGGTATTTCCAATTTTATTGCTGAACGAATAGACGCCCACAATAAACATCAATGGATGATACGAAGTACATTAAAGACATCTAGGGAGTAAACATGCTCTCAAGTCAGTTTGAAAACGTTTTACTGGAATACAAACAAGACATTACCGTTAAAAAGATGGGCGAGCCACTCATTCAGAGATTTATGGCTGATGCAGATGATGATCCAAGCATACTTACACCCAAAACAAAAAAACTAGTTGATGCAATACAAGACATTGAATTAGGGCCGCTGTTTGCAAAGCCGGATCCCGATAAGCCTGCTCCAACTGAAAAAGAACTAGCAAAAGAAAAAGAAAAATTAGCAATTTTAAAAAATCAACTTGCTGTCTCAATACTAACAAAATTAGAAGAAACAGACCCTACTAAAAATAAAAATTATGTTCAATGGTTAGTGAGAACATATTCTAAAAATACTATGCCTTTAGAAGATGTAGTATCAACGATTGCTGATTACTTAGATAAGTTTCACAAGTTAAAAATAAAACGTCATTTAAAAGATGCTGACATCGGTCAGTATAATAATTTTGAAGACTTTATGAATGAGATAGATACATTTCCTAATGACTTGATAGATGATGACGAAGGGAAAAAGAAACAATACAATGCAGAAAAGATATATGATGAAAATGGTATCTTAGTTATTCATCCGTTAGATAAAGAAGCATCATGTCGTTACGGTAGAGGAACTCGTTGGTGTACAGCATCGACAAGAGGTCATAATTACTTTGATTCATATAACAGAAAGGGTCCGCTGTATATGCTTATACCACGCAGACCTAACTATACAGGTGAGAAATATCAATTTCATTTTGAAGACGGTGTCGTTGCAGATGAAAAAGATGATTACTTATCTGAGCCACAGAAATATAAATTAGCGGCAGACTTCCCAGCAATTAAAGATGCATTTAAAGCACAAGCAGAAAAATTCGGTCTTCTTTGGCTACAACAACCTAAAAGAACATTTGATGGATCTAACTTTAAAGTAGAAGAATATGTAAAGAACAACGCACCTTATTACTTGTTCAAGCCTACTGATACTGAAGAAATCTTTGGCATGGAGAAAGATGATGATGGCTCAATGAAGGTATCAAAGGTAACAAGTAATGGTTATGATAGTGAATTATCTACTATTGAAGAACATGATTTGTTTAACAAATACCCTGATTTAGTTACTAAGTTCGGCATTCAAGGTGGTAACATCATTTCTGACCCGACTATAACTAACACTAAGAACAAGGCGTCGATAGAACAACATAAAAATGTTATTGTTATGACTGATAAGCACGGTCATAAGACTTCCGTAAAAGCAACAAGTGGAAGAGATAATGTTCCAAATATTGAAGCATTACGTACAAACCCATTAGCAGACCCGGGTAGAGGGGGCAATACTTTACCGTTGAATCCATATGAACTTACATTAGAACACCCTGAATTAATTGACATATACGGTGCAGTTATACAAAAGAAAATAAAAGAGCAATCAAAGGTAGTTAAAGATAATGGCGGAGACATCAAAGAATATAATCAGAACGCCTTAAGAAAAACTGCCGCATTCTTACCTTATAAGTTATATAAAAAAAATGACGTAGTAATTAAAAGTCATCAAACATCTGATGGCAAGCCTGTAATGGATTATGTTGTAAGTACAAAAGACGGAACAGCCACTATTATTAACAGAGACATGAGAACAGGTGAAGTAGATTCTGTCGAGCCTGTTAGAACAAATTCACTACGTGAAATCACAGGTGGAGGTAATAATGCATTAGTAAATGCACAAGGAGAAGAGTATGGAGACATGGGAGATAAAGCATTCCAGCGATTATATAGCGGCATTGATGATCGCCGCAATGGTCAAGGTTCTTTAGATTTTCTACCATCTATATCATTCTTAGAACAACATCCTGGACTGAAAGATTTTTACAAAGACACAGAGTTAGCAACACCAAAAATAAAAGAAATGCCGTCAGGCACTATTAAAGATTATGGTAAAGTTCAAACACCCAAGAATTCTAACTCATACTATAGTCAAAATGATATACAAGATAATGTAAAATCAATGCGTAACTACATTGTTGCTCCTAAAGATGCAAAAGACGGAGAAAGTTATGCAATTAGTTGGTCGCCAGAAAGACCCCAGTATGCAGAAGTGTATCACTCTGATTCTAACGGACGTCAAACTAAGTTAGAAGAATATAAAGACCAACAACATATATTAAGAATGTTCCCTGAAATTAGAAAGATGCAAATGAAAGATTGGGAAGCATTTCGTAAGAGAGAGCCTGAATGGCAACCTACAAAGTTTAGTCACTACCAAAGTCATAGAAATGGGTCTGGTGTCCCCGCATGGACATTTGCACCTGAAGAAGAAGTAGATAATAATCGTGTTGATATCAAACAATATGGAGATGCTGACCAGACTCATACTTTACCTATGTTTGAAGTAAGACCAAAAGAAACCAATCCTTTCGGAGAAGCAGGAGATACATTCTTTATTACTTTCTCTTTAAAAGATCAACGAGGCAAATACGGAAAGATTAGTGAAATCGCTATCGCTAAACACCCAAAAAATACACATAATAATGAACCAGTAGATGAATATGGTAATTATGAAGATAAAATTCATGGAGCTCCAAGTCAGCGAGATTCAGATAATGAGTTTATTCCAGTTGCTACAAAACTGAGAGACCAAAAAACAAAATTATCAAGTAAAGAAATTATAGACTTTTTTAAATATTATCCAGAACTTAGAAAGATGGTTAGAGATGAAAACATTCATCCTAAAACTCCCCATCCAGCACTTGCGGCAAAGCCTGATGAAGAAGGAAACGTAGAAGAAAACGTAGAACAGTTTGATAACTTTAAGTTAGAGACTAGTCCAAAAACAATGCCGGGTGTTGATAAACAATACGTTATACCTAATGAAGAAGAATACCCTGGAGAATTCTACACTCTCTTTACATTTAACCCGACGGCGCAACAAGTAGCAAACGGAGACTCAGTATTTACTGAAAATGGTAGAATGAGGGGTTATAGTGATAGAGGGTTTACTCAATTAGTTAGGGGAGAGGGAGAGTCTACTAGAAGTTATTACGGGCAACAAAAGACTCCTGGCCATGAAATGGAAGAAGCATTCGGTGGAAGAATTCAGGGTAGTATGACCCCTAATACCCCTGCATACAATGCATTGATGCAACGTTTCCCTGACTTAAAAGACTTGATTACAGAAAAGGCTATAGAAGTCGGTGACATTAGAACTCAAAATATAACTGAAGAAGATGTTATTGAGTTTGGAACAGACAGATTATATACATTTAAAAACCAAGACAACAGTGATGTCTATATCATTACTCCAGTAGACAATCCTCTAAGAGGACAGCATGGAGACATTAAACAAACATCACTTGGCAGTAGCGATAGCGGCCGCATGGGTACTGATGTCGGTTCAAGTTTTAGAAAGTTAGCATCAGACGAAGAAGGTTATGATGAAGAAAGTGAGACATGGAATAGAAATTCATATTCTGTAAACTTTGAGAGTACAGAAACTAATCCGTATCTAAAAGTACCGTTACTAATAGATCCTTTAAAAGACATTATAGAATTACAAGTAAAAGCCGCAGGTGGTAGAAATGAAGAAGGTGACTATTCAACATCAAAAGAAGAATATGAGAATCTCGTAATAACTTCATTTAGTACAGTTTCTGCTAATACAGATAGCAGAAGTTCTAATACTAATAACGACACTTATCTCACCAGAGCAAAACAAAACCCAGAGTTATATAAATGGCTACAAGACAAAGCAGAAATACGAAATAATGAAACTAAAGGTATAGGTCAATTTATTAATTTCTTACCTATAACAACTGATCAATTAACAGATGAACAAAAAGAGATGCCGAAAGTATATGGTATAGACTTAATTGGTATCGGAAAAATTGGCATCAGTAATCCTCTTTACATGTGGCAGGGAAGAGAAGAGGGCTTCAGTGGAGCAGAGTATAAATTAAATGATAAGAAAAGTCAATACAGTTTAAACAACCAAGATTATAAAGAAGCAATTGCCGATATGCGTGGTATTGAAACCGACCAAACTCATACGTTTCGTAAAATGAATCAATACAAAATGAATAACACTACAATTCTAATTAAGCCGGAGTCTACCTCTAGATTTTTATCTGTTAGTTCAGGTGGCGGCAGGAGCGGTGTGGCATCAGGTGAATATATGGAAGTCCCTAATGCTAAATTCTTAAACATGGCTAGAGAATTACCTAACATAGAAAAGATTATACCTAAGAAAAACTTAAAAGCAATGGGTGCAATACCCACACAAACATGGGGACCAAGGCAAGTTACAGCATTATCAGGTAAGCCAGCGTTAAACAATAACGGCAAGTCTTGGATTAAAAGTATAAAAGAATTTAAAATGCCTGATGGTATAGGTATTGACTCACATGGTTATGGTATGGATATGCCTAGTAAAATTTTACCTCCCGGTACTGGATATCTCATAACACTAAATCCTATATCTGATAAAGAGGGCAAAAAGAAAAGAGTAGATGGTAGACTAGTAAGACAAGCAAGTCCATGGAGCACTCTTATGAGAGGATTAAGACAACATGGAATAGATTTACCTTGGGAGTTCACACATGAAGTTTTAGATTCCGGCGAGAAAGAAAATTTCTTTATGATCTATTTTGCAAATGATCGTGTTGCATATCTACTTGATGCAAATTCTGCACGATACGGTAAGTATAACTTATCACAAGATCAGAAGAAAGCATTATTCTTTGATCCAGAAGTAGGTATCTTCCCTGAATTAAAACCTATATTCGATCAGTACTCAAAATCAAATAAATGGTTGCGTGAACATGAATTTCATGCTATAATGTCTCAAGTGTTGCGTGAAAGTTTAGGCGACAAAAAATACTGGGAACTACAAAAAGAAAAGAACAAACCTAATTACGGTAGACTTGTATTCTTAAAGAACATACGTTTAGCAGGTAGTTATGACAATAACAAACTAAAAGAACTCGGCTTCTTTATGAAGAATGGTGAGTGGGTTATACAGAAGCCTCTCTATGATAAACTAGTTAGTAGCGGTCAACTAAAAGAAACGTCTATTAGCAGACCATTACTCACAGGAAAAAACAAAATACCAAACGTAGGCAAAAAGAAAGTACATGAAAACATTTGGGCATTTGATGCAGAGAAAGCATTAGAGTTATTAAAAGAACCTTTACTACGAGGTGGAGGAGATGATGATCCTGATTTAGGTTGTGACATGTGCGGTGGACATGGATGTGGAGCAGGGTACGACATCAAAGATGACTTAGCACGATGGACAGAAATGTTAAATCCAGATGCAGATAATAGACCTGAACATCTTACAAACGATTACATTCAACAGAAAATAGAAAAACTAAAAGCAATGGTTAAAAAGTATCCAAACGGAATACCTGACAACATTGATTGTTCAGGTGGAATGTCTCAACAAAAGCATAGAGAGTGGGAGAGTAATAAAGGACATGATGCCGGTGATGTATTATACAATGTTATAGGCGATGATGGATTACATGATGCGTTATATAATATGGATCCAAATGAAGATGTCAGACCACTCATTATGAACTGGCTCAACCCAAGTTGGAGAGCAGAGCAACGCAAAGGTTTACCCGAGTATCCAGCAGTAGAAGATGTAGACTTTGCACAACTATATAAGAGAGCAAGACAAATTTATAATCCATTAACGTTAGTCAAAGAAGGCAAGAAGTTGCCAAGAACAAGTGAGTTTTTACATGTTAGAGAACTAGAAGATATCAAACGATTGTCTGGTGTGTATGATAACTATCAAATACCCGTTCATGTTGAAGGTGCAACAAGTGCATCAATGGGTTCTAATATATCACAGACCGCAAGTCAGATTTCAAAGTTAATGAAAGAGAAAAACATTCAACCCGGTACACCCGAGTGGTTCCAACTATGGTTTTCAAAGCCGTACTTAACAGGCGAGAAGCCAACAGGAGATAGCAAATGAAAGAAGTAAATTATGACGAGTTAAATCGTATTAGAGAATTGTCTGGCACATTACAAGAGTCATGGCAAGAAAAAAATAGACCAATGCCATTTCCAGATGTACAAATCTTAGATGATCATCCAGCAACTGTGTCTAATCCACTGAGTGGAGAAGGCATTTTACTTGACCCACAAGAGATAGCAGTCTATGATGTGATCATGGGTGCAAATATGACACGTAATTATGATTTAGTAAGAAAAGGATCTGACTGGTTCAGAAAACATAATCCTGAAGCATACATGGTATTAATAGACTAATGAGAGCAAAAGAATTTATAGCAGAGGCTGACGTAGAATACGGTTCAACAAAGCCAGGCAAACGCCTTCATACGATCGGTGATGTCTATGGTAAAAAGAAGACTAAATTACCCACCGCTAAATATAAAGATAGCAGAAACAATAAGCAAAAGGGAATATTTAAAAAATGAAAAAAATAGCATTATTCGTGGTAGTAATAGTAGCACTACTTTTAGCATTCGCAGGATGCACTCCTACTGGAGATCTCTGAAATGAGATCACGGGACTTTAGAAAACTCAATGAAAGCATTGACTTTTCAGTGACAAAGTCCTATGAGGATGAAAAAGGTAGAACTGTACATGACATGAATCACTTCGGTAAACGTCAGCCAGTTGAATGCTGGGTATGTGATGGTACAGGCAAAGACAAATACTATGATGAAGCAAAGTGCGATTACTGTGAAGGCAAAGGTAAAAGAGATGAGTTTGTAAGTGATTCTCCTGAGATGAATGTCAGTAATACTAATGCATTTAAAATTATCGACATGTTAGGATTAGAACAAGATTATGCAGGATCTATAGAAAACAAAGATTTACCTGCTCTTATGCGTAAACTAATTCAATTAAAAAATTCAGATAGATCACAATACGCAGAGCCTGGATCACAATCAGGTGGAGAAATGACTAAAGGTAAAGATGATGCCGGCATGGATACTATCCGTAGATCAGGACCTACGATGTATAACATGGGTACTACTGATGACCAGGTTACTGGATACGTAGATCAATTAATTAAAATAGTGAAATTTGCCCAACAGAATAATGCTGACTTCGGCTGGGGTTAATCAACATTGAAAATACAAATCATACCTACCGAGCCTCGCTGTGGAGATTGTACTGCATGTTGTGAGACTATGGGTTTCACTGGTGAATGGAATTTTGGAGATATTTACAAAGAAGCAGACAAGTACGGAGTAGACTTTGGAGCATGGAGTACTTGTAATAGATTATGCGAAACTGGTTGCTCTATAGAAAAAGATAAACCTAGAGTATGTGATGAGTTCTTTTGTCACTTTATAGAACACAACTTAGATGATAAATTTAGACCCAAAGAGTTTGGGTATGTTGCCTATACAAGTCCTGATAATAAAACAAAGATTATGTCATTAGACCATGATACTTCAGTAGAAGATCAATATAATAACAATAAAGAAATGTTCACTGAGTTAACAGAAGCAGTACGCATCAGTAAAGGAGAAGAATATACATTTGCTTCTCTACATACAAAACAAGGAACTAAAAGATTAAGATGAAATTTTTTATATGCAAAGATAAATCTAAGTTTACTAAAAAACAAACTGTTGAAAGTTATGGTGAGTGGTCTTTCATACGTGATACTAAAGTTAAGATGTGGGTCGGTTCTGATCACATGGTATTATATTGTGGTTACTTGATAGAAGGTGATATAAATGAAGCATGTAAGAACTTTAGTTTTAACGATGAGAACGGAAACTTTTTTGCAGTAAAACTTACTAAGACTGACTACGAAATATCATTAGACTACTTTCAAAATCATAAGTTATTTGTTGCTGATAAGTATGGCATAGAGATTACTAACTATCTTCCATATATGACAATCAATTTAACAGATGTAGTAAGAAAAGAACTTAAGTATGATGAATATGAAAGAGAGATAATGCCTAAAGAAAGTGAAACGTTCTATGGTCATATTAATTCATTTGTTCCACCATATGATTATATACAAGACAGTAAAGATGCTCTTGCACAAGAACACTGGGACAACATAGATGATCTTACAGACTATATACATCAATGTATGTTGTCACATTCACATGCAATCAATAAAAACTATGCTAATGTAGTTTGTTCACTGAGTGAAGGTATAGATTCTGCTGTGCAATCATTGTATTTCAAGGACACACCCCAATATCTATATGATTATTATCCGTGTGATGCAGGTTCTATACACAAAAAATTAATCAAAGTTGCACAAGCAAATTTTCCTAACACACATCACTATACATTTTTACAAAAAGATAACAAAGAAGAATGTTTTAAACAATTAGTTGATTCGTCCTGTCGATGGAACTCAATTTTACCGACATGTAAACAAATTGTAGACGTAGGTGCAAACCCTGATATCATTCTTTACGGTGTTAACGGTGAAGAAATGTTTATACGAGATTTAATACCTCATCTTCTTGTACTAAGTTTAAAGTATTACGATAAAGATACTGAAACTATGTGCGAAAATATAGAGAAAGATATTGAGCCTAAGAAAGAACAATACGGAGCGACATATAGTACACCCTCAGAGGAAAACTGGAGAACATCAGAGACATTTGTTAAAAAGTTTTTTAGAACCTATTTTAAGTCAGAGACTAAAGAAAAATGGTATTTGTATAAGAAAGACCGTGAAGAATTTGAACATGCTCTTTTAATGTATACCACTCCTAAACTATACACACGTGTCATCAGTGGAAACAATGATATAATGTGTTCATCGTTATACAATGACAGAAGAATATACCATGAATTCTTTAAAATGCAGAATCATTTTATAGAAGGAGATGCGATGGATGCTAAGATTCAGAAGAAGATATTAGATAAATACGACTACGAGTGCATTGCACCTAGTAATGATATTTTACTTGCAGATTATGATGAGTTATATGATCATACATACGAAGCAACTATCGACCATGATACGGAACAGAACATATAATGAGATTCAATGAATTCAAACTAGACAATGACAAAGGGTTAGGTGCTACACCAAACAACTCTAACGTAGATTACATGGGCTTTAGAACAATGATGAAGCCTACTACATTTTTAAAATTAGCAAAGCCTTTACCAGACGGCTATAGATCAGACGGTTATCCAGCACTTGTTCAAAAGATAAAGTCAGGAGAAAGCATCGGCAGTCCATTCTTAGATATAGAGATACCAAATGGTTGGGAAGATGAACCAGCAGATTTTTCTCGTCCAACAAAAGTAACAGGGCATGAAGGCAGACATCGTATGCATGCCATAATAGAACTTGAAGGAGATGTTCCTGTAGAAGTTCATCTATGGGGTAGATTTGAAGGATCTGAATTGCGTAGAAAATATATGACAGATGAGATGTTTGATGAATTAGAGAAAGGACTCATCAGTGAGACAGGCCAATACATAGTTAATCCTTTCTTATCAATACAGAGATAAATACTATTATGGACAAATACAATAAAACAGCAGGACTTAACTACCTATCAGAAAACTCATACAAAGGTGATGGTTCACCGGGTATGGTAATGGGTATTGCAAGTGACGCACGTGGCGACACTAATACTAACGAAGCACAGAAGCCAACTACTAGTAGTAAACATAGTGGTGAAAGAGATTTAAAGAAATACGATCCAGCACACGGTCACTCTCATCCAGAAGGGGGCAAACCTCAAGTATGTCCTCAGTGTAAAGGGGCAGGCTGTGAGCCATGTCAGAACACAGGGGAAGTCATCAGTAAGAAACGTAATGATCCTCAAGTTGACGAAAGTTATATTGATGAAAGTATGAGTGAAGAAGATATAGAATATTATGTAGAGTGGTTACGTGATCTTAGAGATGAAGGCTCAGAGAACATGTTTGGTGCTCCTAGAATTTTGCGACAAGAATTTGGTCTATCCAGAGATCAAGCACAACAAGTATTCGATGCATATACCGCATCATTCCAAGAATTAGATGAGATTATGAATCTTGCTGGCATGAAAGATTTAGATGCTATTGACGAAGCAAAACGTAAGCCTAGACATGATGACGAAGATGATTTTGATGATGAAGATGAAAAGCCTGAAGATCCAGATGCTGATAAAGTACCGCACATTCTTATGCAGTTAAAAAAAGCACAAGATGTTGACGGAGATCATCACATCAAATTTATAGACGGTCAAAAGCATAAACTTGCAATAGCAGATATTAACTTGTTTATGGACAAGTACATGGACATGAAGCCTCAAGACAGAGAGATGATGCAAAAAGTTGCTGTTATGAGCAAAGAACAGTTCGATACAATTTTAACATTTTTTAAACCTAAACACGGTAAGTTAGAAAAAAGTATTTACGAAGATGAAGAAATGATTTCTGAATCACAGTTCGATGAAGCCGCAGGTGAAAAAGATGCATGTTATCACAAAGTAAAAAGCAGATATAAAGTATGGCCTAGTGCATATGCTAGTGGAGCTTTAGTTAAGTGTCGTAAAGCAGGTGCAAGTAACTGGGGCGAAGGCGGTAAGAAAA
>Ga0308011_10000866_pt1 | contig 14697 bp, 9 predicted proteins | sample Neamet177_FD_203144 | JGI IMG/M metagenome (GOLD analysis project Ga0308011, IMG submission 203144) | Marine microbial communities from water near the shore, Antarctic Ocean - #177 | ecosystem: Environmental > Aquatic > Marine > Unclassified | place: Southern Ocean | collected 2014-07-25 | reverse complement strand
CTATGTTGGTGCTGGTACTGTAGAGTTTTTATTAGATGAAAACAATGATTTCTATTTCTTAGAAATGAATACACGTTTGCAAGTGGAACATCCTGTAACAGAAATGATTACTGGAATTGACTTAGTAAAACAACAAATATTGGTTGCTCGAGGAGAAAAACTTTCTTTTTCTCAAGATGATTTATCCATTTCTGGTCATGCAATGGAAGTTAGAGTATACGCCGAGGATTCTAAAAATAATTTCTTACCAGATATTGGTACGCTTTCAACATACAAACGTCCAGGTGGAATAGGTGTAAGAGTAGATGATGGTTTTGAAGAAGGAATGGAAGTTCCTATTTACTACGATCCAATGATTTCGAAACTGATTACTTATGGAAAAGACAGAGCGGAATCTATAGAACGTATGTGTAGAGCTATTAAGGATTATGAAATTGCTGGTATTCAGACGACACTAGAATTCGGTGCTTTTGTGATGGAACATCCAGCCTTTGTTTCGGGTGATTTCGATACACATTTTGTAGGGAAACATTTTGAGCCTAGTTTACTGAAAAAGCCATCGGACGACGAGACTAAAGTCGCGGCATGGTTTGCAGCTAAATTGTTTAGCGAAGAAAAACAAACGATACCTTCTACGATAGCAGAGTCGCAATCCAAATGGAAACAAAATAGAGGCTAAATGGCAAAAAAAGAAAAAATACAATCTGTTTCTATCCTTAATAGAAAAGCTCGTTTTGAATACGAACTTTTAGAGTTCTTTACCGCTGGATTACAATTACAGGGTACAGAAATAAAATCTCTTAGAGGTGGTAATGCTAATTTGGCCGAAGCATATTGTTACGAGAAAGATGGTGAAGTTTGGGTTACAGGGATGTTCATTGCAGAATATAGCTATGGCTCTTATCTTAATCACGAACCTAAACGTCTGAGAAAACTCCTTCTAAATAAAAAGGAAATAAAAACAATTTCTGAAGCTCTTCAGGATGTCGGTATTACCATTGTTCCCTTAAAATTATTTGTAAATAATAAAGGTTGGGCTAAAATTGACATTGCTTTAGCTAGAGGTAAAAAGTTGCACGACAAAAGGCACGATCTGAAAGCCAAAGACGATAAACGACAGATGGATAGAGCTATGAAAGATTATAATTGATGTTTGTCAATTTAAATTAATCATTCGTTTTTTCCATTCTTCCGGCATTGTAGGGCATTCTTCTAGTTTGCCAAACCACTTGTATCTGTTACTAGCTAATGTGGTGTAGGCAAAATCTCGTACCGACTTAGGAATACAAAAGAATACAATACTAAGTTTGTAAATCCCACATAGTAAATACAGGCTTTTTAGCACAGCAGTAGACTTTGTGTGCCTTATGTTTTTGTAAACGAGTACAATAGTGTCTATTGATTTTTCAGTATCATTTTCTTTTAGAAAACCAATTCTGAATACTTGCCTCTTATCTCTACTTATAAGAAATTTCATACTCCTATTACAAAGCACACAATATCCGTCGAAGTATAACGTGGCTTTATGTTTTACTTGAGTAGCGATACTTTTGTGTATTGAATGGTTGAATCTTTAAAAAGAACTTTTACAAAATAGAGACCTGTTGGAAATGTAGTTAAGTTGAATTTAGAGCTATGGTCTTGTTTTAGGATCTCTTTTCCATTTATTGTATACACGCTAACACTAGAAATTAGTTTGCTACTACTGATATTGTATTCACCTTTAGAAGGGTTTGGTGAGATAGTAAGTGAAGACTTTTTTAATTCAGTGCTAGAAAATTCATTCAAATCCCCACCCCAAAGTAGATGAATACCTCCGGTATATAAACCTATTAGCATATCGTTCCATCCATCATTATTTAAGTCGAAAAGTGCTGGAGCGGTTTTTATACTTTTAGAATACAGTTGCATGGAGTCGCTTACCAATTCATAAGTACCGTCTATATTATCCTCAATCGTATTGTAATGGTAAAGGTGTCCTTTTTCGGTTCCTACATACAGTTCGTAACCATTATTGGTGTCTATCACTATTGGTGTAGTATACGCCGTGTTGTAAATAGGATCCGTAAGGTTTATGTTTCCTAGTGTGTCGTTTATCAATACGAAGTCTGCTTCATTGATATCTCCTTGGTTCTCATAGTGGAATATTTGCCCTTGACGTGAACCAATAATTAAATCTAAATCACCATCTCGGTCTAAGTCTACTAGAAATGGAGAAGCAAAGCTACCTACGTCAATGTCTAAATAATTAACAGCATTCATAAAGAAATTCGCTTCACCATTTATTTCTATGTTTTTCAGTAAGTGAAGCTTTCCGTTAGAATCCCCTACAAGCATGTCTTTGTCACCATCATTGTCTAAATCACCAAAAGTTGGAATTATATTATTTTCAAAATTCAAGTCTCCTAATCCTGCATAATCATCAGTAATCCATTCAAGCTTTGGCTCCGTTATCGTTCCTGTATTTTCGTACAATGCTAGTTGCGAATTAAAATTCCCTCCTGTGATGTAATAGCCGTAGTTGGCTACTATTAAATCCATTAATCCATCATTGTTATAATCAAAAAATACGGGGTGTGCACCCGATCCAACCTCAATCATTTCATCTAGTAATACATTTTTTTGAACTAAATTAAGTTCTACTTCATCAGTTGGTGAAATGTTTTCATAGAACCAGATGTTCTCAAAATTATGAGATACGTTATTTCCATTTGGAGTAACAATTAAATCTTTTTTAGCATCGTTGTTCAGATCCAAATAATACGCTGCTGGAAATTTTGTAAGGTTTACACTTGTATTATAACTAGGGAAGTTAACGTCTTGAGAAATCATTAAAGCATTTTCTGTTGAAGCACTATTTTCTAGCATTACCAAATTATCGAAAGTAACATCTCCTAAAAGTAATTCATAATAATTATCGTCGTTTAAGTCTAATGCTGTTACGGTTGACCCAGAATGTTTTGCTGTTTTAGGCGTAGACTTTTTACTACAGTCGTTTAGGGTTACCGAGTTGTCTGAGAAATTCTCACTAAAATCGCCCCAACAAAAGTCTGCAAGCGTAAAATCTAAACTATCGCAAACACCATATTCTTCTATGGAGTTGTTTTTATGCCATTCTACATGACTCCCAATAATACTAAATGTTAAAATGTCGAGGTCACCATCGAAGTCTAAATCGCCGATATGGGGGATGTCTACTGAACTAACATATAAATTTGTTGGCCCCGAGCCTCGATCCGTTAAAATGGTTCCTATAAGTTCAAAGCTAAGTTGTTCTGTGGAATTTGAGTTTTTATAAACGCGAATAGCCCCATTTTCAGAAGTGAAAATATCCATTTTCCCATCACAATTATAATCTCTAAGTAAAACCCAGTCTTCTAGTGGAGGGAAAAGTTCATTGTATTCTGGAGCATAATGATAATCTACTTCGCCTGGTGTACCATTATTTATAAAACAGTTGATTTGATCTCCATTTTTATCAAAAATAATAAGGTCCAAAACACCATCTTTATTTAAGTCTATAGAAGATAACTGAGGTACGTTTGCGCCACCTGCCCATGGATTTATTAATTGGTCTCCATTTTTTGTAACCGATAAGGTTTGAGATTGTAGAAATGCTTGTTGAGCTGAACTCTGAAAACAAACTGAAATGAAAGAGAAAAAGATAAGAATAGGTCTCATAATGTAGTGTAAAATCAATAATGCAGCTAAATTACAAGAATTGTGCCTTCGTTGGCTTATAATATGTTTAAATAAATTGGGAAGTTTTTATTGAAAGTTTATATTTGTCAGCCCTAAATAATCGACCCTAAAACAAATAGATATGCGTAATCAAGGATTTACTAAATTAATTGCTGTTGTATTCGCTTTAATTTGCGTTTACCAACTCGCCTTTACATGGATGGTGAAAAGTGTTGAAAAAGACGCTAAAACCTACGCTAATGGTGATTATGATATAGAACAAGCTTATCTTGATTCTGTAGCTACAGAAGAACTGTACTTTGGTTATTCTTATAAAGAATGTAAAGAACAAGAACTAAACTTAGGTTTGGATTTAAAAGGTGGAATGAACGTTACTTTAGAGGTTTCTGTAGGCGACATTCTTAAGATTTTAGCTAATAAATCTGTCGATGCTACCTTCAATGAAGCAATTCACCGCGCAAATACAAAGCAAAGTGATTCTCAAAACAATTATATCGATGACTTTATTTCTTCGTTTAACGAAGTAAATACAGATAATGGTACAGATGTTCAATTGTCTTCTCCAAGAATTTTCGGACATAGAAATATGCTTGATAAGTTTGAGGTTAATGCAGCAAACGATGTTGTAATTACTGTCGTTCGTGAAGAGCTTAAAGGTGCTATAGATCGTGCTTTTTCTGTGTTACGTGCTCGTATCGATAAATTCGGTGTGGTACAACCAAACATCCAACAACTAGAACAAGAAGGACGTATCTTAGTAGAGCTTCCTGGTGTAAAAGATCATGAACGTGTAAAGCGTTTATTACAAAGTACTGCTCAATTAGAGTTCTGGGAAACTACAAATGTTCAAGAGTTACAAGTATTCTTAGCAAATGTGAACTCTGTAATCACTGCAGAGAAAGAAGTTGAAAACCCAACTTCATCACTTACAGATTCTTTAAACTTAGACTCTCTTAATACTGGAGTAGGAAATCCATTCTACGAATTAATGGGTGTGCAATATGCTTTTGGTGCTCGTTTAGGAGTTGTTTCAATTGAAGATACTGCTAAAGTAAACGCTATCATGAATCGTTCTGATATCCGTTCTTTATTAGCTGGTGATCTTAGAAATACTAAATTCTTATGGTCTGCTAAATCTTTAGTAGTTGCTGGAGAAGAAGTAGGTTTAGAATACGTTGCTATTAAATCTAACAGAGAAGATACTCCTCAGTTAGGTGGAGATGTTATTGTTGATGCAAATACTCAAATTGATCCTACTGGTTCTGTAAATGTTAGTATGCGTATGAATGCAGAAGGTGCAAAGCAATGGAAAAAGTTAACTGAAAATAATATCGACCGTCAGGTAGCTATTGTTTTAGATGGTTATGTATACTCTTTCCCTACTGTAAATGATGTAATTCCAAACGGAAGTTCAAGTATTTCAGGAAACTTTACAATTGAAGAAGGTGAAGATTTATCTAACATCTTAAAAGCGGGTAAATTACCTGCTCCTGCAAAAATTATTCAATCTGAAATTGTTGGACCTTCTTTAGGTGCTGAAGCAATTAGCGCTGGATTTACTTCTTTCGCAATCGCTTTATTGATTGTATTACTTTATATGATTTTCTATTACCAAACTGCTGGACTTGCTGCTAACTTTGCTTTGATATTAAATATCCTATTCATCTTTGGTGTACTTTCTTCTTTAGGTGCTGTACTGTCTTTACCTGGTATTGCTGGTATTGTACTTACTATTGGTATGGCGGTAGATGCAAACGTTCTTATTTACGAACGTATACGTGAAGAGTTAAGAGCTGGTAAAGGAATGAGTTTAGCTATTTCTGATGGTTATAACAATGCTTATGCAGCAATTATAGATGCCAACGTTACTACCTTATTAACGGGTATTATCTTGTATACTTTCGGTACAGGTCCAATTAAAGGATTTGCTACTACTTTAATTATCGGTATTATTACTTCTTTGTTTGCGGCTATATTCTTAACACGTTTAGTGTTTGAATCTAAAATGGCTTCTAAGAAACCGATTAAGTTCGCATCTAAGATGACTGAGAACTGGTTTGCTAATAACAACTTTGCATTCTTGGCTAAACGTAAATCTGCTTATATCTTCTCTTCTATATTAATCGTATTAGGTATTGCATCTTTAGCAACTCGTGGATTAAACGAAGGTGTTGATTTTAAAGGTGGACGTACATTCGTTGTTCGTTTCGATCAAGATGTAGTTACACAAGATGTTCGTTCTTCTCTTGCTACTCCTTTCGAAACTGCTCCAGAAGTGAAAACATTTGGTAAAGCGGATCAAGTTAAGATTACTACTAAATTCATGATCGATGAAAAAGGATCTGATGCTATTGTAGATGCTAAATTAGCTGAAGGGTTAAGTACACTAGGTATGGATTACGAAGTAATGAGTTCTCAATTAGTTGGGCCTACCATTGCAGATGATATCAAGCAATCTGCACTTTGGGCAGTAATCTTCTCTCTAATCGTAATCTTCATGTATATTTTAATTCGATTCCGTAAGATGTCTTACTCTTTAGGAGCTGTAGTTGCTGTATTCCATGATGTATTAATTGTGTTGTCTATCTTCTCTATTTTCTATGGAAAATTACCTTTCTCTTTAGAAATAGATCAAGCATTTATTGCTGCTATACTTACCGTAATAGGTTATTCATTAAACGATACAGTAGTTGTATTCGATAGAGTACGTGAGTACTTCGCAAAGAAATCGGGTACTACTCACGAAATTGTAAATGCAGCTCTTAACAGTACTTTAAGTCGTACTATTAATACATCTGTAACTACATTCTTCGTATTGTTTGTTATTTTCATCTTTGGTGGTGAAGTAATTCGTGGATTCATGTTCGCCCTTATGATTGGGGTTGTTGTAGGTACTTATTCTTCATTATTTATTGCTACCCCAATTATGGTAGATACTTTAAAAGAAGAAGAAGCTAAAAAATAATCTTTTTTTAAGATTCATAAGAAAGTCCTGCATTCGCAGGACTTTCTTTATTTTTGTACTATGGTAAACACACTTTTGTTTTTGAATTTTTTAGGTACAGGCGAGTTTGTCCTCATAGCCTTTGTTTTTCTTTTACTCTTCGGGCCTGAGAAAATCCCTGGTATTGCTAGATCCGTCGGTCAAGGTATTCGTAAAGTTAAAGATGCCAGCGATGGCATTAAAAGAGAAATCATTGAAAGTTCTCAAGGTATAGACTCGGTTACTTCTGGTATGAAAAACGACCTTAAAGAAATTGAAAACTTAACACAGTCTGTAAAAAGAGGTGTAAAGAAAACTCTAGATAACTAATTCGTGGAAAATATACCCTATTTAATTCTTGGTCTTATCATCCTTATTTTAGGAGGTGAGTTTTTAGTAAAAGGTTCTGTTGCTCTAGCTGTAAGAATGAAAGTTTCTATGGTGGTTATTGGTTTAACCGTTGTGTCTTTTGCAACTTCAGCACCCGAACTTATCGTAAGTGTGTATTCTGCTCTTACAGGGCATCCAGATATGGCTTTAGGGAATGTGATTGGATCTAATATTGCAAACATTTCATTAGTCTTAGGTTTAACGACTCTTTTGTTTCCCCTTGCGTTTCAGAAAAGGCTGTATAAATTTGATGTGCCTGTGATGTTATTTGCTTCAATTCTATTTGGAGTGTTTTTGTTTACAAATTCTACCTTAGAGACTTGGGAGGGACTTGTATTTGTTAGCTTACTTGTAGTACTAACGTCCTACTTGATCAGTCGTTCACGTAAAGAAGAGAAACTTAAAGAACCCTCCGATAAAGATGAAATGCCTTTGCCTAAGTTGTTAATTTATCTTTGTTCTGGTGCAATTTGTCTTTACTTAGGTTCGCGTTTATTAGTCGATTCAGCAAGTGGTTTAGCACGTATAATGGGCTTAAGCGAACGTGTAATTTCTGTTTCTATAGTTGCTTTTGGTACTTCTGTTCCTGAGTTAGCAGCCTCAATAATTGCAGCTTTTAAAAAGGAGAAAGATTTGTCAATTGGAAACCTTATTGGTTCTAATATTTTTAATGTATTTGCTGTTTTAGGAATCACCTCCATTATAAAACCGATCGCTATTGTAGATCACAGTTTGTTGAGTAACGATATCTGGTGGATGTTTGGCGTTTCGCTTCTTCTTTTTCCAATGATGTTTTTATTTCATAAAGGACATATAGGTAGAATTGAAGGTGGCTTATTACTCCTAATTTACATCGCATACATCTACTTCCTTTTTTAGTCTTTTAATAAAAGTCATATTACTATTACATTAGAAAGGTTCATTTAATCCGTTATTGCTTTCTGTATTTATTGTCTGTTGTATTAGTTCACTATTCAGCGCTTATTTTTCTCCTACTTTGGGCTACGTACTTTATTTATAATACTTCAAGTATATAGGTCTTCTTCAATTGAGTGAATTCTGGAGTGTTACTTTAATACTCGATTATTCTGTTTCCTTCTCTATGTCTCTACTTCTTATCCATGCACTCAATTTTCCTGTTACTATTTAATTTCCTAAAATTACTATTTGGTTGTAAGACTATTGAGTCATTTTTTTTGTCAAAAAAAACAGAAGGATTTTAAATTACTCTCAAATATTGAGTTTATATTTGCAGCTAAATTTAACCCTAGTACATCATTATGAAAACTAAATTAGAGTATATCTGGCTCGACGGATACTTTCCTACTCAGAATATGAGAAGTAAAACGAAAGTAGTAGAAGATTTTGATGGTAAATTAGAAGATTGCCCAATGTGGTCTTTTGATGGAAGTTCAACAAGACAAGCTGTTGGTGGATCTTCAGACTGCTTACTTAAGCCTGTTGCTATTTTTCCAGATCCTGAGAGAGATAATGCTTATTTAGTAATGACTGAAGTACTAAATGCAGATGGTTCGGCTCACGTATCGAATGCAAGAGCTACAATTCACGATGATGATAATGATTTCTGGTTTGGTTTCGAACAAGAGTACTTCATTATGGATGCGCATACTCAATTGCCTTTAGGTTTCCCTATGGGTGGTTATCCTGGACCACAAGGTATGTATTACTGCTCAGTAGGTGGTAGAAATACTCACGGTAGAGATTTTGTTGAAGAACATGCAGATTTGTGTATTCAAGCAGGATTGAATTTTGAAGGTATTAACCAAGAAGTTGCTTCTGGACAATGGGAATTCCAATTGTTCGCAAAGGGCGCTAAACTTGCAGGAGACGAGCTTTGGGTTGCTCGTTATTTATTAGACAGACTTACAGAAAAATACGGTTACTATATTGAATACCACCCTAAGCCTATTAAAGGTGACTGGAATGGTTCTGGTATGCATGCTAACTTCTCTAATACACTCTTAAGAACTTGTGGTTCTCAAGTTACTTACGAAAAGGTATGTGAAGCTTTTAGACCTGTTGTGAAAGAGCACATGGCTGTTTACGGAGAATTTAACGATCAGCGTTTAACGGGTTTACACGAAACAGCTTCTATGGACGAGTTTAGTTTTGGTATTTCTGATAGAGGTGCCTCAATTAGAATTCCAATTATTACTGTAGAGCAAGGTTGGAAAGGTTGGTTGGAAGACCGTCGTCCAGCTTCAAATGGTGATCCATATAAAATTGCCTCTAGAATAGTGAAAACTGTTACAGAAGCAAAGATCAAATAAGTCCTATAGACTTTTAAAAAGCACCTTTTTAGGTGCTTTTTTTGGTTGTAAACAACCTTATTCGTATTTCATCCTACGCTTATGTCCTCTAGGCTTTTTTATTTGCTATAATTTTAGTTATTTTAGCAATCTTTTGCACAGATATTGCAGACAAATCGAAACAACGCATTAACTCAATCCAATGAGATTATCTAAAATAGTATTCCTTTTTATCGCTTCTCTAGCGATAAGTTCAAGTTCATTAGCTCAGGGTAGACAGCTTAAAAAGGCTGAAGTCGCTTACGATCAATATGAGTTTCACAAGGCAATGGTTCACTTTAAAAGAGCTTATTCTAAATCTTCTGATAGAACACAGAAAATTGAAATGAGCTTTAAATTGGCCGAATGTGCTCGAAGAATCGGAAACTACCGACAGGCCGAGAGTTATTATAAGCGTACTATAAAAATGCGTTACGACGATCCTATCGCGCTTCTTTATCTAGCGATGATGCAACGTAACTTAGGTAAGTTCGATGACGCTATAAAAACATTTACTCAATATAGTGAGAAAGTTCCAGAAGATATTAGAGCTCAAGAAGCTATAGAATCTTGTGAATTAGCATTAGAATGGACTGAAAACCCTACTAGATATGCTGTTTCGAATATGAAAGGTTTAAATTCTAAGAACGACGATAGGATGCCTTCTTTTGCAAATAACGATTATACTTTATTGTTATTTACAACTGCTAGGAAAGGTGTTACTGGTCGTAAAATTAGTGATCAAACTGGTCAGTTTTTTACAGATATTTGGGCTACAGAGTTAGAAAAGAGTAAAAAGAAAAGAGGTGGTTCTTCAAAGAAACAACCAAAGGCTAAATGGACAGAGCCACTTTCTTTAGGGGAATACTTTGGGACTGAGGATGTTATTAATACGAATTCTGATGAAGGTGCAGTTGCTCTAAACGAACGTGGTAACTTGATGTATTTTACACGTGCCATGATGAAGAAAAATGAAGCTCATGTTCCTAGAATTTATTCTGCAATTAAGAAAGGTGGAGAATGGGAAGAACCTCTTGAGTTATCACTTCCAATAGATTCAAGTTATATGGTGATTTTCCCATGTTTGTCGCCAGACGAGAAAACTTTGTACTTTGTGTCTGATATGCCTGGTGGAGAAGGTGACTTTGATATTTGGATGTCAGAATATAATAAGCGTAAAGATTCATGGGCTGAACCAGTAAACTTAGGTCCTGAAGTAAATACAGAGGGTCCAGAAATAGCTCCTTTTTTACATAAAGATGGTACTTTATTCTTCGCCTCAAAAGGGCATGTAGGAATGGGTGGTTTCGATATATTTAGAGCAACAAAAAGACCAAGTGGTCAATTTGGGAAAGTTAAGAACATGAAATACCCGATTAATTCTTCATACGATGATTTCGGTATTATTTTCTCTGGTAAAGATGCAATGAATGGTTTCTATACTTCTAACAGAAGAGGTGGTAGAGGTGGAGATGATATCTACGAAGTGAAGTTGTCTGATCTTAAATTCAAAATGGAAGGTATTTTAGTGGATACTGAGACTTCTGACCCTCTTTTAGGTGTATCTATCCATATTGAAGGTTCTGATGGTTCTTCTTTTGATGCAATAACAAACAAAGACGGATTCTTTAATTTAGGTGATGAAGCCATTAAGCAAGGAGTAGAATATGAGGTTACTTATTCTAAAGATTCTTATGTTACCGTAAATGATACTGTAACTACACAAGACTTAACTATTCACGATTTCGAATCTACAGACGAAGGCTTCTTGTATACTATTGCTGTAGACTTGTCAATGAAAGTTTATAGACTTCCGGTAGTATTACCTCAAATAGAATACGATTTAGGTTCTGCAGAACTTAGAGATATGGCTATGAAAGATCTTGATAATCTTGTAGGTGTACTAGAAACAAATCCAGATTTAAGAATTCAATTACGTTCTCATACAGACTTTAGATCTGGTGATGACTTTAATTTAGTGCTTTCTCAAAAACGTGCCGATGCTTGTGTATCCTACCTTATCGAACAAGGTATAGATGCTACACGATTAGAAGCTATAGGAATGGGAGAGTCTGAGCCCTTAACTTTACAAGACGATAGAAGTGGATTCGCAAAAGGTGATGTATTATCTCAAGAATTTATTGAATCTATTCGTTCTAAGAGAAGAAGAAACTTAGCACATCAAATGAATCGAAGAACTGATTTTAAAGAATTAGAATTGGATCCAGTAGATGCTAAAAAGTACGGATCGTACTAAACAATAAATAGTATTTAAAAGCATCCCATACTCGTGTGGGATGCTTTTTTATTTGAGTATATTTGCAGCAAATTAACCAATAGATTTTACAGGTGAGTAGTCAAGAAAGATATATGATGCGTGGCGTTTCTGCAGCAAAAGAAGACGTTCATAATGCCATAAAAAATGTTGACAAAGGTTTGTTCCCTAAAGCGTTTTGCAAAATTGTTGAAGATCGCTTAACAGGTGATGATGACTACTGTATAGTTATGCATGCTGATGGTGCAGGAACTAAATCCTCGCTAGCCTATATGTATTGGAAAGAAACAGGTGATGTTTCTGTATGGAAAGGTATTGCTCAAGACGCATTAATTATGAATATCGACGATTTACTATGTGTAGGTGCGGTGGATAAAATATTAGTTTCTTCTACTATTGGTAGAAACAAAAGTTTGATTACTGGTGAAGTTCTTTCTGAAATCATCAATGGAACGGAAGAATTATTAGCAGATCTTCGTTCTCAAGGAGTAGCCATTTACTCTACTGGTGGAGAAACTGCAGATGTGGGCGATTTAGTTCGTACTATAATTGTAGATTCTACCGTAACTGCTAGAATGAAACGTTCAGAAGTTATATCGAATCATAATATTGTAGGTGGCGAAGTAATTGTTGCTTTAGAATCTGCCGGACAAGCTACTTATGAAAAAGAATACAATGGCGGAATGGGGTCCAATGGATTAACCTCTGCTCGTCATGATGTATTCCATAAAGAACTTGCAACTAAGTACCCAGAGAGTTACGATGCTTCTGTTCCTGCAGATCTAGTTTACTCTGGAAATGTAGCACTTACAGATGCCGTAGAGGGCGTTTCTATAAATGCAGGGAAGTTGGTGCTATCACCAACTAGAACTTATGCACCTATCATCAAAAATATTTTAGATTCTCATAGAGATCATATTCACGGTATGGTTCACTGTAGTGGTGGAGCCCAAACTAAAGTGCTTCACTTTGTTGACGATGTACACGTGATAAAAGATAATATGTTTGATACGCCTCCATTGTTCAAGTTAATTCAGGAACAATCGGGTACCGACTGGAAAGAGATGTACAAAGTATTCAATATGGGACACCGTATGGAAATTTACTTGAAAGAAGAGCACGCACAAGACATCATAAACATTTCTAAAAGTTTTGGAGTAGATGCGAAAATTATCGGTAGAGTAGAAAAGCACCAAGGAAAGAAATTGACTATTAAGAGCCAATACGGCGAATTCATATACTAATATGGCATTACTAGATAAATTGGCAATGATAAAACTTCGTTTCGATGATGTTGCACAGCAAATCATCGAACCTGAAGTAATGAATGACATGAAGCGTTATGTTCAATTGAATAAGGAGTATAAAGACCTTAGTCCAATTGTAGAGGCTTATTTAGCTTATAAGCTTGTTTGTGAAAACATCGAAGAGTCGAAAGAAATTCTTGACACAGAAGACGATGCTGAAATGAAGGAGATGGCTCGTATGGAGTTAGATGAAGCTATCCCTAAGAAAGCTAAAATTGAAGAAGGAATTAAAGTATTATTGATTCCTAAAGACCCTGAAGATTCTAAAAATGCTGTGGTTGAAATCCGTGCCGGTGCTGGTGGGGATGAAGCTAGTATTTTTGCCGGCGATTTATATAGATTGTATTCTCGCTACTGCGAAAATAAAAAATGGCGTACAGAATTAGTTGATGTTACACATGGTACAGCCGGTGGTTACAAGGAAATTGTAATGAATGTTACTGGTGATGATGTTTATGGAACATTGAAGTACGAATCGGGAGTTCACCGTGTACAGCGAGTTCCTCAAACAGAAACTCAAGGTAGAGTACATACCTCTGCTGCTTCGGTAGTTGTTTTGCCAGAAGCCGAGGAGTTTGATGTTCAGATAAGCGATAAGGACATTAAGAAAGAAACCTATTGTTCTTCGGGTCCAGGTGGTCAATCTGTAAACACTACTTATTCTGCAGTTCGTTTAACACACCTTCCTTCGGGAGTTGTTGCTCAGTGTCAGGATCAGAAATCACAGATTAAAAATTACGCTAAAGCCTTACAAGTATTAAGATCACGTATTTTCGAAATTGAATTAGCGAAACGTAATGCAGAAATTGCAGGTAAACGTAAGACTATGGTTTCTACAGGAGATCGTTCTGCAAAAATTCGTACTTACAACTATCCACAAGGGAGATTTACCGACCACCGTATCGGTTTAACCTTGTATTCTTTAAGTGATATTATGAATGGCGATATACATAAGATTATTGAGGAATTGACAGTAGCTGAAAATGCTGAGCGTTTAAAAGAAGGTAGCGATGACTAGAGCCGAATTAATAGCTCAGATTAAAGCGAAGAAATCTTTCTTATGTATTGGTTTAGACACCGCATTAGATAAGATACCAAAACACCTATTAGATACCGAAGATCCAATTTTTGAGTTCAATAAGCAGATTATTGATTCAACTAAAGACTTATGTGTAGCCTATAAACCTAATTTGGCTTTTTACGAGTCTTTAGGAATTAAAGGCTGGCAATCTTTACAAAAGACTTTGGATTATATTCCTAAAGATATATTCACTATTGCCGATGCTAAAAGAGGTGATATTGGAAATACTTCATCGATGTATGCAAAAGCATTCTTCGAAAACATGAATTTCGATTCTGTTACCGTTGCTCCTTATATGGGGAAAGATTCAGTTCAACCTTTTTTTGTGTACAATAACAAATGGGTAATTTTATTGGCTTTAACTTCTAATGCAGGAGGGAAAGATTTCCAATTAATAGAATCAGATGGAAAGCCACTTTACCAACAGGTATTAGAAACCTCGTCTGAATGGGGGACAGATTCTAATATGATGTATGTCGTTGGGGCTACTCGAGCTAACTGGTTAGGTGAAATCAGAAAAACAATCCCAAATCATTTCTTATTGGTTCCTGGAGTTGGAGCCCAAGGAGGGAGTTTGGAAGAAGTTGCTAAATACGGAATGAATAAAGATTGCGGTCTTTTAGTGAATTCCTCTAGAGGTATTATATACG
>Ga0308011_10000862_pt1 | contig 14733 bp, 29 predicted proteins | sample Neamet177_FD_203144 | JGI IMG/M metagenome (GOLD analysis project Ga0308011, IMG submission 203144) | Marine microbial communities from water near the shore, Antarctic Ocean - #177 | ecosystem: Environmental > Aquatic > Marine > Unclassified | place: Southern Ocean | collected 2014-07-25 | reverse complement strand
TTTAACAGCATACCATGTCCTTCCTATAACAAAATACCAGAATTTATCTGTTTCAATTATATAATGTGTTCCTTTAGGACTAATAGACTTGTAACCACCACGACTGAAGTACTTTGCTACTGGAGCTTCGCCGTAACCATCCCATACCTTATCTGTAGATTGCGCTTTAAATGATCCACCATCGAATTCAGCTTCAAATATCTCAGCTGTCATACCTTCTTCGTTCATTTCTTTTGCAAAATTGTCCATACCTCTTGGTAATTTTGCAGCAGATGCTTCGTTTAAAGATTTAATCTCATCTTGGATTATTTCTCTTAATTTTTGTTCTGTTAATTTCATCGTGTTCGTTTATTTTATATTCTATATATTCAAATTAAGTTCTTATATAACACGCTCTTTAATATTGGTATGACACATTCATTGATAGGCATATCCCTTACAAGGTCACATCGATAGTGTTTGAGACCTATCTCTTGATTTTTAATAAAGGTAGTTAGTTTCTTTAGATCGTATGGTTCAACTGAGACAAAATCAACCATAACATGCCTCCAAGTATTCTTATATTGTATTGGTATGAAAGTTTTATATGTTATTAATTCGTCTCCATTCTTGACGTATATAAATCCTTTGTTTTTAATAGAATTGAGACCTATGTTAGATATTCGTATCAAGTCTGAAGCATGCCTCCATTTAGAACGTAAATCCTTGTGAAGTGTTTCATATAATTCAATTGCTGTATCACATAGATCGTACATTGATTCGATGTCCTTATTTAATTCAGGATAATCAAATTCTATTTCCATAGTGTCTATATCGATACCTACGACATTTAAACTGTCTGATTCGATTCCATCTCTTGCATATTTTATATCATACAATGTACTTAAGCTCGATTCAATCTCATCTAACGTCGAGAGCAATATAAAATTCTTTATATTGCTCTTTTGTCGTTTAACTTGTGCAAGTAACGTATAGTACTTAAACTCAAAGTCAAATGGCATTTCTGTTAACCAATGTATGGGTAGCTCGTTCATGAACTATTTATCTTTCTTTTAGTTAGAAAAATGCTTATTTTTGCTTTTTATGTTTCTTGTTTTCTACGTACTCTTCACCCGAAGCGTTTAGTACCGTTGATAAACCCCATTGCAATATAAACCAGCTAGCCTCGTTCTCAGCAGCTTTCGCATTAAGATTCAAAACCTCCATACAACGACCAACAATATAATCTTTGAATTGTGATTCAGCCTCTGGTGTGGTCTTATATTTCATGTACCACTGAGGATCTGCCTTCACATCTTCATACGTTAAACTGAAAGGTTTAAGTTGATAGTCTATAAGTTCTTTAAATAATTGTTGTTGCTTTTCTTCTCTGCTCATAGTGATAATAGTTCTTCAAATATTTCTAAATCCATACATCTTATATATTCGTCATATGTCAAAGATACTTCTCTGTAATTTTCAGCAGATTTATTTAACATTCTAACAGGATCTAGTACCACCACACCACTACGATTAAGTGCAGTGTGGAGGTTCTCTAAATCATCTTTATGTACATAAATTGTTATTCTCATTTTACTTTCTCTTTTTAATAACCTCATCGATTATACCGTATTTTTTAGCTTCTTCTGCTGTTAACCAGAAATCTCTAGTAGCATCTTCTGTAACTTGTTCAGCAGTCTTACCACAATATTCTCCTAGTAATTTGAAAAGAATATTATTAACTTTCTTCCACTCTTCCATGTTAATCGCAGCATCTTGAATATTTCCACTAAAACCACCAGATGATTGGTGAAGCATTGTCGTAGAATGTTTAAGTGATGATCGCTTTCCTTTAGTTCCAGCACCTAAAAGTACTGAGCCCATAGAAGCTGCCATACCCATATTAACAGTTCTAATATCAGATTTAATATAATCCATTACGTCTACCATAGAAAGACCAGATTTAACACTTCCACCAGGACTATCAATATGCATTGTAATATCCTCGCTTCCAGTCGTATCTAAGAACATCAATTGAGCTTGAGTAATTGCAGACATATTGTCATTCACAGGTCCAGCAACCCATAATAATCTATCCATCATAAGTCTATCAAAGACTGACATCATAGTAGCTCTCATTTCTCGCTCTTCTAAAATCATAGGAGAGATGGAATTCGAAGGACCTTTATATAATCCTGTTTCCATTTGCTTTTCATAGTGGTGTAAATTCAATCCACTGATTCCGGCATGCCCTGTGGCATACTTCTTAAATTCGTTATAATCGTTCATTTAGCATTCTTTTAATTAGTACACATCTTTCGAACTCTTCGTTCTTTTCAAAATAAATTAAGCATCTTCTAAGTGATTTATCAAAACTATCAAAACCCAAAGTTGATGTATATTCTTTTCCAGTATCATCTATGAAATAACATAGCACTTCAGTACGAGGACCTTCATAAATTGCATCGGTTATAAAGTCCATCATATGAACATAAAAACCTCGCAAATCTATAATCATTCGCTCTACGTCTCCGCCGTTATCATAGTTGATTTCAAATCTAGGTGCTTCCATATTTATTGTATAGGCGCTTCTTCAGGCGTTACGTATCTTTTAATTCCAAGGAATGGTGATAGTAATCTTAAGTAGAATAAACTATCTTCGTCTTTAGGATCGAACCCATCTAACATTTTAATGAATGTAGATCCTTGTTCAGTTAACTCCATTCCTTTCTCGTTCACTGTAAACATTGGTTCAGTAATATTCATTTCGTATTCTTCGTTGGTCTCAAGATCTTCTTTTTTAATCTTGGCAGCTAACTCGAAATGTCTTTCATAATAATGTGAATTATCTGAACTGTGATAGTATGTACCAAGTTCTAATTCTGGATATGTGTCTTTTACCCATAGTAGAACATGTTGATGTACGAATGCAAAGAATGGTGCATCAAATGTTAATCCGTAGAATATATCATTAGATCTCATTTGAACTTTCATATGTAACTTATCATTTCTAATAAAGAAATTCAAATACATTGTACATACAAAATCTTTATTTCCTTCAAATTGAAATTTAGGTTGATTTAGAAAAGCAATTGCTTGTCTAGTATTCTTGTCAGCTTTTAGAGATTTCACAACCCAATTGAGTTGTTCACCAAATAACAAGCTTCCATAATTTGAATTTATTTCATTTGTTCCAGGATTTGTTATATGTTTCCAAAATCCTGAGTAATCTGAAATGTAATCTACATCGTTGTCTTTGTTCAAATACCATGCAAGTTCTCCAGCAAAATAACCAAAATTGAACTTTCTATTTCTAAAGTTTGCAAATGGTAATGAAGGATCGATTGGTACGGTAGTCAATAAAGATTCTTTTACTTTCAAATCTCTAGGCTGAGATTCCATCCCAGACCTATCGATTTCGTGTATAAGATCTTTAAACGTATTACTGAATGTTTCCATGTTTAGTGTTGTTTGGTATTATACTAAAATTTTATAGAAAGTTTATCGCTAGATTTATTATGTACAATTTGATATGTAGCATCAGTATCTTTAACCATTTTCTTATTGATTATCGCATCAGCTAATATATCTTCAACATGAGATTGAATTGCTCTTTTCATAGGTCTTGCTCCGTAAGCTCTATCATAACCTTCTTTCATTAAGAATGTTTTAGCAGCTTTATTGATTTTGATTTTATAACCTTGTTTTGCAAGTCTAATGATAACTGTATTTAATTCAATATCTACAATCTTCAAAATATCGCTTTCTTCTAAGTGATCGAATAATACAACATCATCTAATCTGTTTAAAAACTCAGGTGCAAACTTATGCTTAAGCTCCTTCGTGATAATAGATTCTATTTTAGATTTTTGCATACTAGAACTCGATGAAGTTTCAAATCCAACACCACTTCCAAAGTCAGCAGCTTTTTTAGTTCCAATATTCGAAGTCATGATAATTACAGTATTTGTAAAGTCGACAGTTCTACCTAAAGAATCTGTAAGTCGTCCTTCGTCTAATACTTGTAACAATGTATTGAAAATATCCGGATGTGCTTTTTCTACCTCATCAAATAATATTACAGAGTACGGTGTTCTACGAACAGCTTCAGTCAATTGACCACCACTCTCATGTCCAACATATCCAGGAGGTGAACCAATTAATCTCGAAACATTGAAACTTTGTTGGTACTCAGACATATCGATTCTGATCAAATTATCTTCAGATCCAAAATACTCTTCAGTAAGATGTTTTACTAAATGACTTTTACCAACTCCAGTAGGACCAATGAACATAAAAGAACCAATCGGCTTTCTAGAGGATGAAACACCAGCTCTACTTCTTTTAATAACTTTACATACAGCAGCAACCGCTTCGTTTTGTCCAATGATTTTCTTATGGAGAGTTTCTTCCATTTTAATCATAATGTCATTATCTTCATCTGTAAGAGAAGTAACAGGAATTCCTGTAGCATGTTCTATAATAGATGCAATATGTTCTTTGGTCACAGGCTTCTTAAGTCCTTTAAGTTCTGTTTCCCATAATTTAATGCTATCTTCTAGTTCATCAGCTTTATTCATTTCTAAATCTCTAAATTTAGCAGCTGCTTCGTAATCTTGTTTAAGAACTGAGCTTTTCTTAGACTTACCATATTCTGCTGCTTTATCCTCGAGCTTCTTAATGTTCTTTGGAACAGAAATCTCTCTCATATGAATTTTCGCACCAGCTTCGTCCATTATATCAATAGCTTTATCAGGTAATTCTCTTTGTGTAATATATCGGTTAGACATTTCTACACATGCTTTAATTGCTTCTTTAGTATATTCAACACCATGATAATCCTCATACTTACCTTTAAGTTTTGTAAGGATTTCAATTGTATCTTCTTCAGATGGTGGATTGATCACAACTTCTTGGAATCTTCGAGTTAAAGCACCATCTTTTTCAATGTTCTCTCTATACTCATCTAAGGTCGTTGCACCAATACATTGGATCTTACCTGAAGATAACGAAGGCTTAAGAATATTAGAAGCATCTAAACTTCCACTTACACCACCAGCTCCAACGATCGTATGAATCTCATCAAAGAACACGATGATACTTCTATCAGCTTTAAGTTCTTCTATTAAGTTTTTCATTCTTTCTTCGAATTCACCACGATATTTCGTACCAGCAACTAAACTGCTAATATTAATCGAAATGATTCTTTTATTGAAAAGAGTTCGTGCAACCTTCTTAGCAACTATACGTTGAGCGATTGCTTCTACGATAGCAGTTTTACCTACACCAGCATCTCCTAATATAATAGGGTTGTTTTTCTTTCTTCTAGATAATACTTGACAGATTCTTTTGATTTCACTATCACGTCCAATAATAGGATCTAGTTCACCGTTTCTTGCAGCTTCCGTGAGATCTTCACCATACTGTTCTAATATACTTCCTTGTTTGCTCATATTTATTATTTTATAATTGTCCTGGTAGTTTAACTGATCGAGCTGCGCATCTGTGGCATGTTGATGCTGTAGTATTCTTATTCACTTCTGACCATTCGTCACATATTCCTTGAGCTGGTCCCCATTGTGGATATTTACTAAGTTCAGGGTTTGAATTCTGACAGATCATCATTCGCCTTCCGTCCTTCTCTTTAGTCTTCCAGATTATTGTAGTTTTCGCCATTTGATTTTATTTAATGTTTGGTATTATACTGTGAATACTTACATTGTTTATGGCTTCTACTATATTTATATTATTAATTTTGAGCTTCTTTGCTATTTGATTTTAGCGTTATCCGTAAGGGAAAAATCCATACAGCCTTCTGAAAAAACACATTTTTACGCACTTCTACGGCCCGTCTGTAAACCCTTAAAGTAGTGGACATATCCAAAGGTCTAAAGGAATATCAAAGGGTTTAAAAATATTGAAGGTATTAAAGGGAATATCGGATGCTCCGAAAAAATATCGGTGGTTCCTTTCTAATCCCTGCCCGATTGTAATACTTCCTTGCCTGCGGGACCTGATAGTAATAGCCAGTGGAATGTACTTTTAATACTTATAGAATCTCTGAGAATAGTTTGACTAACTTAGAGTCTTAGACCCTTCTGAGTATTCTTAGTACTTTTAATAATGTCGTAAGATTTATTTCAGAGATACTCTAAGTATTTATAGTTCCCCCGCTCTCTATCTTTTGAATTTAGGTACTTTCATTCTAGGCATGCTAGGCCTCTTGAATTTACTTTTTGGTATATTACCACTAATATCTGGCATACTGTCTTTAGGTACGCCCTGAGTACTTGGTACACTAGGTTCTGGCTTACTTGTATCTATGGGTTTATTCTGTACTACGTTCGGCTTTGGACTATTAGGACTTCCTGGATCTTCTAGATTAGCGTTGTCCCTACTCGGAGATGGCTTTGCACTAGCAGCTTTAGTGCCTCTCTCTTTCATCATCTTCATAACCTTTTCCTGTTGGGCATCTTTGTAACTCTTAGTACTCGCAGTTTTTCCGTCCTTACCGAGCTCTAATTGTTTCTGAGTTCCATCCGATTTAGCAGAGGGCTTAGGTTCTATTTTAGTATTCAAGTCCTTATTTAAAGCGTCTTTGTTTAACTTAGAGTTATTCGAGGAATTATCTAAAGGTTTACTATCAGGTATTCCCTTCCTAGTATCTGTTGTGTTGTTTCCTTTTAGTCCACTCTGTTGTTTGAATGCGCTCTTAAGGAATTTCTGAGGATCTATATTGAACATTTAGGCTCGTAGTGTTTTTAGTGTATTCTATATATTCTCTTCATAGGGTTGGAGGGACTTGAAATTCCCGTGAGAAATTTTATGGCTCCATGGTACATTGCACATATATTGTTATTCTCTATGTCTTTTAATACTTGGAGATACTTGAAGATCCTTAAAGTAACTCAAAGTTACGCAAAGGGTTGAAAAGCCCAGATCACATGCGAGCGTGGCTATACGTTTATAGGACACATTCACTATTAGGCCCTTAATATAGGCGCACTACTTTTTCAAGGGCTTCAGACACATCTATGCACATGCACACATACATACGTTTAAGCACATCATCACATATACATATCATCACACATACACATAAACACACATAACGTATTGATGTCATATACACATTACACGTATATACGCCGAGGGTCTCTAGAGCAGCTCGGTGATCTGCTGGACTGTCTGTGACTTGGAGTTACTTTAGGGTCAATAGAGTCTTGGAGACTATTGTCAATGTCGGCTATAGAGAAAGGTCCCTAGGGGGCTCCTGAGGAACAGCCCTGAGGGGCCCCCTGAGAAGACTGCTCCAGGGGCTTCCTGAGGGGCCCCTGAGAAGACAGCCTGAAAAAGCCCTCTCAGGGGCTTCCTGGAGGGCTTCCTGAGGGGCTGTTTGAGGATTAACTTAAATCACCTACATGCTTCTCTACCGACTTGCAAATTTCTTTGAACTTCTCTTCTAGGTTAGCTGGATTTACATGTATACCTTTTATTAATTCTTCATTCTGGTGTACTGTAATTAACGATAAGTTTCCGTTAGCTCTTACTGTGTAATTTGCGATAGTTTGTTTCATGATAGTTTTTGTTTTAAATTAGAAGGTTTTTGTGATTATGATTTTGATTTTTATACTATGGCCTCAGCTCTTTTTTTATTAACTAACCATTTTGCGAATAACTGTGGGTTGATACCAGCTTCTGTTGAAAGTGCTTTAAGCGTATCTGATGCCATCATGTAATCTCTTCTCATTAAGAAATAACATAGTAATAAATCGAAGCATGTAACTGTTTCGGATTTGAAATTGGTAGTACCTACTCCGCTGTTATATCTTCCTATTATAGAATATTCACCGCCAGTTTCTTTTTCAAGGTAGCATACAATTTTTGAGCTATCCATACCTGCAGCAGATAGGATGTTTTGAGTTTGTAATAAAATTGCTTCTGCTCGGGCTAAGGTAGTTTTTCTCATGGTAGTAGTATTAGTTAGTATCAATTGGTTATAAGTAAATATAATCATTTAGCTTGACCTGTGACAATCCTGTGTGTTTATTTTCAAATTTATTCTGCTAGCTCATATACGTCGTATGGTTCGTTAACTCCATCTCTAAGTCTATTGATTGTTATAACTTTGTACTTTGCGCCGTTGATGTAAATGAAATCGTTCATAGTGGATAGTTTTAATTGGTTATAAGTAAATATAATCAATTAATCTGAATTAGAACAATCCTGTGTGTTTATTTTCGAAAGTTATTAACAATCTCTATTTGTCAAAATGATCTCTCGAGATCTCTTCTATTCTATGCTTAGCATGGCTTATAACCAATGATGCATCTTTATGGTGTTCAGCTACCTCTACTACGTTTTCAAGTTCCTCTGTAAGGATTTCTCTTACATACTGGTCTACGTATATTTTAACTAAGTAACTATGGAGCTCTTTAGCTTCAGTAGAAGTCGATGGCTGGTGTATTGTATTTAATAACCTATCATGCAATATATTTCTCTTATTTCCTTTTAGCCTATAGAAGAGGTTCCATCCAGCTTCTATATCTTCTACATGCATTATTACACTATACTCTACTAAGTATTCATCTAGAGATATCTGATTATCCATACGGTATGTCTGATCCCATTTGGCCATTAGCTCTATAGCCTCTTCGTGTATATCTATTGTCATCTTTCGTTTAATTTTAGTTCTTTGAATCTATTTATAAAGTAGTAGTTTATATCTCCACTATCGTCTATCATCTGGTATACGTCTTCGTCCAATGCAATTACATTATACGTTGAACCTTTAGTTAAATGGTTCTTCCATACGCCTACCTCTATACACTCTACAGTTATCATCATCTTAGTCTTGTTTATCGTTGTAATGTCTACCATTGCTTATCTCTATTGCAATCGATAATAATTTATTGGCTGCTGCCTTATTGCTAGTATCTCCATGTTCGAATGCAATATCATACATACGATCTACTATGATTAATAGATCTCTGATCTTCGTAATGTCGTGTACTTTAGTTTCTTTTGCCATCGTGTCTTATATTAAGTTAGTTGCTTTCAATTCTGAGATTCTTAAGGTATGTACCGCAAATGTACCTAAATTAACTGCAGTGCAATTTACTTTGTTTACTGTGTGTACCATGTACTTGCTAAATCTACCACCTCTTTTACATCTTGGTGTCTTGAACTCTTGCATTAATTCTACGACTTGGGCTGTTTGTGGATTTTTCATAATGAAGGTTTAATTAGTTAGTATCAATTGGTTATAAGTAAATATAACAATTAAAACCGAACTAGAACAATCTAGAACGGTTTATTTTAAGAAGTTATTAACAATCTGATTCCAGCTCCATTGCATGTCTAGCAGCTGATTCACATTGATCAGAACAGTAAGATCTACTAGTGTCTTCAACTGGTTCATCACAGTGGTAACATAAACTTTCTGATTCAGCAGGTTCTCCTTTCGATACCAAGTCTACAGCGTTGCTATATTCTTTTCTTACCAAAGCTTCAAGAGCTTTTGCATCTAACGTCTCTGGCTCAGTGAATGCTACTGCATGGTCTATATAGATATAATTGAAATGCTCATTACACTCTAGCTCTATAAGAGCTTTTAAATGTGGTAATATATCGTTTGTACCATAAAACAGTAAATCAGAATTGATAGTTACTTTGAACTCCGTACCACCTTTATTCTTCCATCGTGGAGTTTCATTTTGAGAATAGTTTTCTTGAAATTGCGTTTGGATTGTGATAGTTGCAGTAGACATAGTAGATAGTTTTAATTGGTTATAAGTAAATATAACAAATAAGCTTGACCTGGAACAATCCTGTGTGTTTATTTTCAATTATTTTCAGCATTGATTGCTTTCACCCTCCGAGCAGCTCTAACCTCTACCTTCAAGACTTAAAGGTTATACTGTGTCTGTGTGGTTTTGTTTCACAATCATAGGTTTATTTTCAGTTTATTTTCAAAAGCTGCCCGCGACGACCCGTTTAATAGATAGCACGCGAACTGTATGTTATATTAACTTTACGGTATAATGTTACTAGAGTGACCCTGTGTGTCTCGGCTGGCTCCTTAGGCTGCCTCGAACTGTACTCGGTGTGTATAGCTGAAATTAAATGAAAATAAGTCACTAAAAGTTTTTTATTGTCAAACTTTTTTGTTATATTTACTCTATAACCAATTAAAACTTACACTATGCAAAATGTATTAAACCTCGGATTGATCGAAACGACTTCAAATGTTCAACGTAAGAACGGAACTATTAGATTACACGACCCTGCTATGGGAGTTGACTACTTATCTTATGAATCTGGATATGTTCGTAGAGGTTACAAGCAAACTTCATGGTATCGTCCAAACCATACTGAATCTGTGTTATATCAACTTAATTTAACTCAAGTTGGTCCAGCTGGTACTGCTCGTATCATGATACCTTTAGAATCTGATCGTTTGGACCGTATATCTCACTGTGTTACTGTTTATCGTAATAATTTTGAAAATAAGTAGCATAAAGTTTTTTTATATCAAGCTTTTTTGTTATATTTACTCTATAACCAATTAAAACTTACCATTATGACTTTTATTAAACACAACATCTGGAATTTCATCATTTTTATTGCTTCTATCTTTATAGCATACAATATTATTGCTGGTAACTTGCAAGAGTATATCACCTTTGATGTGATTGAAGGAGAGATGGCGTTATGTATAGCATCATGTATGGTAGCTTTAATGTCTATTATCACATTAGAGAAAGTTAAGTCTTAGATTCATAAACAAAAAGCTTTTTCACTATATAATACTATAGAGAATTAATAAGCGAGCTTGGTAGCCAAGACCATGATAGTTTTAAAGAAGGTAACCAAGCTCGCTTACATTTAAACCAAGCAACAGATGCAAATATATTTAAACTTTTACCTTATTATCGCACTAGTAACTATAGTTGCCGTGTTGGTTGATTATTTCATCGATAATGACAAGGTCCACAAATTCATATGGGCTGACTTTTCTATAATGGCAATCATAGTGTTCTTCTTTAGAGTCGTAACCATTATATGGCTTATAGATTTGGGCTTTACTATACTAACTTAAACAAAGACTATGGACACACCATCGCTTAAAGACACAATGAATTCGATGCATGATGAGCAAGTACTCATGCTATGTAACGAAATATGTGCATACGAGAATATCCTAGAAACTATGAAGTATACATTCATACCTGAGAAGGTATTAGTACATACTGTAATTAGCAGGAATCTCAAACAATCAAAAGCTAAGTTACTTGATTTACGCTTACTCGAAAATAAAATAACAGAGACCACTGGTTTCTCAAGATGTGGAGGAGAACAATAATATGGAAGAATTAAACGAAGCTATCATGTGTTACATAGACGATCTCACTGATATAAAACGAAACGATAAGGTATCAATCGAAGATAAGATAGCCAAATTACATGAGATGGCTAAATTTCTGAATCAAGAAAGGGACTACATCTATGATGATAAATATCTGGCTCATATAAATTAATTTGAAAATAAGTAGCTAAAAGTTTTTTACTGTCAAGCTTATTTGTTATATTTACTCTATAACTAATTAATACTATCACTATGGAACCAATGACAATAAACACCGGACAAATGTTTGACATGCTATGTAACGATATAGCATCAACTAAACGCAGAGTCGATGCATATACGACACTATTAAACGAAGACCTTGAGCACTATATAAGAAAGATTCTAATATCAGATCTAGATGTTGTTAAAAAGAAACTAGCTAGGTTAGATGCTCAATATAATGCAAGAGAGCAGCGCTAACAAATACAATCGGTTATCATTATGGAAATGTACCACAAATGCCGAACTACAAAAGGGCATTCAGGTTAAGTAGGTTCGATTCCTATACTGATTACTAATTTGAAAATAAGTAGCTAAAAGTTTCCCCAGGTCAAAGCTTTTTGTTATATTTACTATAGAAGTTGTAATCATGCCCTGCGGCTCAGTTTTTGTTCTGTTAATAACTTTTGAAAATAAGTACCTTAAAGTTTCCCCAAGTCAAGCTTAATTGTTATATTTACTTATAACCAATTAAAACTATCTACTATGATCACTACACAAAACATCACTGCAAACAGCATCGTACATTTTACTGCAGAAGAAGCTCATACCGCTCTTTGGAACTTACATAATAGCACTATGAGATCATTAGATGCTGAGTATATCAGATTAGAGGAGCTGTACCGAGACCAAATAGATTTTACAACTGGTCAATCGAGTAGCACTGAACGAGCTGAATCAGTAGTCGGAGCCTAATCATATTTACTTATAACCATTTTACACTATCTATCATGTCACATACTTCACGAGGATTTACAAAGTACAATAAGAATACCAAGCAGCAAACCGAAGATCTAAAACATCACCTTGCTAGATTAAAAATGATGATGATGGAAGAACGCGGTATCTTCATTACATACGAAGAAGCATTAAAAGAACAAAAATAAACCGCTTAAAGTTTCCTCAAGTCAAACCTTTTTGTTATATTTACTTATAACCAATTAAAACTATCTACTATGCCTTATATCACAACTGAAACAGTAAAAGCAAAAAGACAAGCAATCAAGAAAGCTCTTCCAGCATTCAAATTCTCTATCACTATAGATAACTATTCAAGCATCAGATGTACTATTAAATCTGGACCTATTGCAATGTTAGATGAAGGTGTAAACGAAGAGACTGTGAATGGATATTATATTGAAGATCATTACGCTGAGAAACCAGAGGTGTTAGATGTTCTCTTAACAATCCAATCTATACTAAGTGATGGTAACTATATCGAATCTACTGATGGAGATTATGGAAACATACCTAAGTATTATACCTCTCTTAATATTGGATCATGGGATAAAGGTTACGAAATTATAAAATAAATTGAAAATAAACACACAGGATTTTTTCCGGTCAAGCTTATTTGTTATATTTACTTATAACCAATTAAAACTATCTACTATGATCACTACACAAAACAAATCAATCGTCAATACCATCGCAAACTTACATACAGTTGATATCCTTACACAATACCCTAAAGGTAAATTCAGACACATAGTTAAAGTTAAAGCTGGTTACCTTACTTGTGAAGATGCAAGAGATTTTGATAATATCAATATGTCAAAGAATCCAGAATCTATCATTAATGGATATAAGAGAGGAACATTGCAAACAGTACAATTCTGCCCAGAAGGATCAGACTTCTATTTAACTATATTTGCTAGAGTTGGTAAGAAAGTTAAAATCATGGATGAGTCTATCATGGCTGCATTAACAGTAGCTACCATCAATGGTTCTTTTGATAACACGAACCTAATGGACATGGCACAATATAAAGCAGTTAACTCTACAACATGGGCTTCTAAAGCATTTACCATGAATGTAACTGAAGAGGTAGAGGCATAAGACCTCTACTATTTTATAACCTTAATACAACCACTATGGAAAACTTTATACGATTCAACAGACAAGAAATCTACACACCAGAGATGTTAACTCAAGGCCTTGAATTACACTGGGGTCTTATATCATTCTCAACTAGAAACATGGTCTCAGGTCTCTTCGATGGATTCCTTTACAACGATCTATTAAGCACTGAATATTTACTTTCTGAAGGTGTATCTGAATCTAAGATCAACGAGATTCATGACCTAACAAATAAGATCCAAGCAGCTTTAGAAGTAGAGCTTAAATGGGCTAATAAAAACAAAATAAACTAAACATATTATGACAAAGGAAACAATCGCGATGAGATCGCACACTTACACTAAGAGACTTAAAGCTTTAAAATTAGCAGTAGATAGCCTATCAAATTTTGGATGTGGCGAAGCTGCAGAAGAGATGCTAACACTTGATATTATAATTGCTGAATATACTGAAAGACTTAACAATCTATCCGTTAGTAAAGAGTACATGATATCATTCGAAGAAGGCGGCTGGAATACTGTATATGCTACCAACGACGAAGATGCATTAATAGCTGCTAAGAAGGAGTATGACGAAGAGCATACAAAAGTAAGTTCAGTCTACTTAGCGAGTCCAGCTGGCATAGAAGCTGCAATGCGTTCTTTCTATTAAAAACAATCTAAACCAAACAACATGTCAAAATCATCTACATCCGTAAGCATAGCTACTCCGTTATTATTAATATTCGTAGTACTAAAACTAACTAATAATATCGACTGGTCCTGGACTTGGGTATTGTCTCCAATCTGGATTCCGCTCGCTATCGTATTCACGATTTTAGTTCTCGCTGTATTTGTTAGCGCAATAGCTTCTAATTTCTTAGATTAGTAACTTACCAACTTCATTTCCCCAGCAGGTTTTAACGTAGCAAATACCGTCTAAGCCTGTTGAGGGGATTGGGGGATCAAATACCTAGCGGTGGTGAAGTGTCTTAGCCTATATTTTCGATTGGGAGGGGTGATTCTAACACACCGGGGACTCTGTACCTTTATATTACTATAGAGCACTTGGAGTAATAGGCCCTGATATCACACAGGACCGTAGTAACTTCATTTCCCCAGCAGGTTTTAAGCAAATACACTGAGGAATTGGGAGGATAAAAGACCTTGGAGGAATAGTGGACCTAGGGGCGGCCGAGGGGCCTCAATAAATTTTTTGTCTGTATGTTCCGGGATGCGGTAATCCAAACCCTAATCACTTCCCTTTTTCTGGGAACCAACCATAAC
>Ga0308011_10000858_pt1 | contig 14791 bp, 30 predicted proteins | sample Neamet177_FD_203144 | JGI IMG/M metagenome (GOLD analysis project Ga0308011, IMG submission 203144) | Marine microbial communities from water near the shore, Antarctic Ocean - #177 | ecosystem: Environmental > Aquatic > Marine > Unclassified | place: Southern Ocean | collected 2014-07-25 | reverse complement strand
GTACAGCTAATACAGGCAGTGGTGGCGGTGGATCTGCGGGTGTTGCGGGAGCAGGCGGCTCTGGCGTTGTAATTATTCGTTATCGTACAGCAGGTGAAACTCATGTAATTAGTACTGATCCAGTAGGCAAGGTATTACAATGTTTGCAGTCTACTCTAACAACAAGTTTTACTACCACATCCACATCCTATGTAAATCTACTTACTCTAGCAGTTACTCCATCAGCAACTTCTAGTAAAATATTTGTTAGTTTCACAACTAATGGTGGTACTAATAATGATTCAAATCACTTATATAACACTATATTTAGAGGCAGCACAGAAGTCCTCCCTGCCACATCATTAGGAAGCAGGTCTGGCGCGATGGCAGTAATTAATACCGCTACACAGCAACAGATGAATTATGCAGGGTGCTTCTTAGATTCTCCTAATACAACATCATCTACAACCTATGCTTTAAAGGTTAGAGTTTCTAATGCTACAGGGTACTGGAATCGATCTGCTCGTGATAACAACGCGGCAACATACGATGGAAGAACAGTAACAACATTAACAGCTTGGGAGATAGGCGCATGATGAATGATACAGCGATCAGGGCAACTCACCCCAATACAGTTACAATAAGAGAACAAGAGGATGGAAGTTTTATAGCTACTGATAAAGACGAAGAAGTTGTAGAGATAGACGAGGCTCTAGTAAATGCTTGGGTTAATCCTAATGCTTATAAGCAGTCAAGATCAGATGCTTATCCTACGATAGAAGCGCAATTGGATTCTATATTTCACGAGGGAGTAGAGGGTTGGAAAGATACTATCCAAGCTATCAAAGCCAAATATCCTAAAGGCACTGAATAATGACAATTAAAATTACAACACCTAATTCTGGATCAGATGCCTTAACATTTGGATCAGCTGTAACAGCTATAGCAGCTGAAGTTACAGGTACTGAGGTTAGTAATGGTGAAGGTAAGCTAGAATTCAAAACCACAACAGGTGGAGCTAGCGCTACTAAGATGACTATTGCTGCAGATGGTGCAGTAAGTTTTACTACATGGACAACAGCAAGTAGACCTACTAGTCCTACTAATGGACAAATGGGTTACAACAGTACACTTAAGTCAATGGAAGTTTATATAGGCAGTTGGCTTAGTATGGCGCAGCAATTTACAGCTACAGGCGGTACAATTTCTACATCTGGTGCATATACTATCCATACTTTCAATAGCTCAGGAACCTTCACGCCTAACAAAGTAGGTACTGTAGAGTATCTAGTCATCGCAGGTGGTGGTGGCGGTGGCGGTACTTCTGGAGGTGGTGGTGGTGCAGGTGGTTATAGATCAAGTGTTTCAGGTGAATCCTCTGGTGGTGGTGCATCAGCAGAGTCTCCGCTTACTGTATCTGGAGCTACCACAGTAACTATTGGTGTAGGTGGTGCTGCTAGCAATGGAGGTTCTGATTCAGTGTTTGGCTCAATTACATCTGTTGGTGGGGGCGGTAGGTCAACGGTTGCGGGGAGAGCTTCTGGCTTGGGTGGTTCTGGTAGTGGAGCATATAGCACAAGTGGCTCGCATCCCGCAGGGGCAGGAACTGCAAATCAGGGATATAACGGAGGAAGTGCGACTGCCGGTGCGATTGGTGGCGGTGGTGGTGGAGCAGGTGCAGTTGGTGATAACGGATCGGGAAGTGGTTCTGGAGATGGTGGTGTAGGGGTTTCCTCATCCATCACTGGAAGTGCTGTCACTAGAGCAGGTGGGGGCGGTGGTTTGGCTTCAGGTGATGAAGGTAATAATGGTGGTTTAGGTGGTGCAGGAGGTGGTGGTAATGGTGGTCTTAATGGCACTATAGCGGAAGCAGGAACAGCAAACACAGGTGGTGGTGGTGGTGGACATAATGCAACCTCTTCCTCAACTTCTGGTGTAGGCGGATCTGGTGTTGTTATCATTCGTTACTTAACTTAAGGAAAAGAATATGAAGTATAAATACCCTAAAGGAGAAACTACCTAATGACAACAGTAATAAATGGATCAGGTAGTGCCGACTTTGAAACAGTCTTACCTGCTGCAGAAGGCGGTACAGGAGCTACAGCATCTACTGGATCAGGGAATGTAGTACTTAGTGCATCTCCCACTCTTACAGGAACAGTAGGTGCTGCATTAATTACTAGCACAACCGCTTCTGGGGAGAACAAGTTAACAGTTAAAGCAGATGCAGCTTCCCAACAGGCTTCCATTTCGCTACAAGTACAGGCAGGAACTCCTGGTCAAACTGTAATGTATATGGGTAAAGTAGGTGCAACTACTAATGGTCAGGTAGGTTATAACCCAACGACAAACAAAATGACCTTCTTTACAAACAATTCAGAGAAGATGGGTATAGATTCTTCGGGTACAGTGACACTAGCTACTCCACTACCCGTTGCGAGTGGTGGTATAGGAACTTTTGCAGCTACAGGTGGAACAGTTACAACTTCTGGTTCATATACTATTCACACCTTCACAAGCAGTGGAATACTCACTGTTACGGGTAGTAAACTTGTTGATTACTTGATTGTTGCAGGTGGCGGAGCAGGTGGATACTGGCACTCAGGTGGTGGCGGAGCAGGTGGTTTGTTTACTGGTACAGGTTTTAAAGTTATTGCCCAAAGTTATCCTATTACTATTGGAGCAGGAGGGTCAGGTGCGCCAGATATTGCCACAGTTGCAACTACATCTGGATATAATGGTGAAAACTCCTCTGCTCTTGGACTAACAGCTATTGGTGGAGGTAGAGGTGGTAACTACACTACTCTCACACCTAGTAAGGGCGGTTCAGGTGGTGGTGGTAATGGTACAACGCATGGAGACTACCGTTATGGTGCTGAAGGTATTGCAGGTCAAGGTAATACAGGTGGCACTGCTGCCTCCTCCCACGGAGGAGGTGGTGGAGGAGGAGCAGGCGGTGGTGGTGGTGGTACAGGTAATACCGATGGTGGTGTAGGTGGTGTTGGCGTAGCAAACTCATACTCAGGTTCAAGTGCCTACTACGCAGGTGGTGGTGGTGGTGGATCTTGGCAGAATACATCAGCAGGTGGAGCAGGTGGTAATGGTGGTGGTGGTAATGGTTCATTTAATTATAACACAGGCGCTCCTACAGCAGGTGCAGCAAACACGGGTGGTGGCGGTGGCGGATGTGGTGGACAAGGTCCTAATACAAGTTGGGCTACTCAATCATCTGGTGGGTCAGGTATCGTAATCATTCGCTACTTAACTTAAGGGAAAGAATATGACAGTTAAGATTATAACGCCCAATGGTGGATCAGATGCTCTAGAGTTTGGATGCTCTAGAACACTTAATGTAGCGGCTATAACAGCTACAGAGATTAGTTCTGGTGAGAGTAAGTTAGAATTAAAGACAACCACCAGTGGGACTATAGCAGCCAAAATGACTATTGCTGCAAATGGCACAGTTACTTTAACTACACCTTTACCCGTTGCTAGTGGTGGAACTGGAACAAGTACTGGTATTGTTGCTTCTGCATCAGGTGATGTAAAGATGTTCGCAGGAGCAAGTATAGCTTCAGGTTGGCTTGCTTGTGATGGTGCTTTGGTATCACGCTCTACTTACTCTGCACTGTTTACTGCAATTGGTACAGCTTGGGGCGCAGGTGATGGTTCAAGTACTTTTGCATTACCCGATTTAAGAGGTCGTGCTCCAGTTGGTGTTGGTACTGGTGCGAGTTTAACTGCTAGAAACTTGGCTGCTACTGGTGGTGCAGAAACCCATACACTGACAACAACAGAAACTGCTGCTCATACTCATACACAGAATGCTCATACCCATACACAAGATGCACATAATCATACACAGGATGCACATAACCATACCTCATACACTGGGGTGGGAGCATGGCCAAATGTAGATTCGGATGTATCTGCTGCTAGGTCTAATCATGGTGTAAGAACGTGGACTCCAGGATTAACCGTGGCGCAAACAGCAACAAATCAAGCTGCTACTTCTACGAACCAAAACACTACAGCCGTCAACCAAAATACAGGTGGTGGTGGCGCACATAATAATGTTCAGCCATTTGCAGCTATTAATTTTATTATTAAGACGTAGTAAAAAGGAATAATATGGCATCTAGTATAGAAACTACAAGCACTACTACTACATTTAAAAATCAGAACACTACCTATATAACTGTAGATACTAATAATAATATAGGTATTGGTACTACCACCCCTGCGGTAAATTTAAATGTAGCAAAGTCAGCTGATGGTGTCGCAGCTAGATTCCAACGAACTTCTGGTGGTGGTTTAGTAGATATTGAAACTTATAATGGTATTGGTGGAATTGGTACTGGTGATAATATTCCATTTCGCATCAATACGAATAGTACAGAACGTGTTCGTATTGATACGTCAGGTAATGTTGGTATAAATAAGACCGCACCTGTTACAAAATTACATATAGAAGGTGGAGGAACATCACTACCTGCCACTACTGGAACTACTCCTAGCGCAGGAACTACTTTACGGATTAGACCCGGAAATAATGCCGTCTTAGATATTGGTGGTAATAGTACAAGTGGCGCATGGCTACAGAGTTATGACCAAACTGGAATGCAAACAGAGTATCCACTATTGTTAAATCCAAATGGCGGAAATGTTGGTATAGGTACTACTGGACCACAAGCAAAACTAGATATAAGAGATGATATAGCTGAGTCTAGTGCATACACAGGGCAATTGGCTATAAATTCAGTAACGAAGTCCACAGGAAACTTGGCTCGAATGATGTTTAGCCATGACGATCACGGCAGTGCATCAATTGCAAGTAACTATGAAAGCGCGGGATACGGAAATTTAATATTCTCTACCAGAGGTGGGGGAAACCCGACAGAGCGTATGCGTATTGCAGGTGCGGGAAACCTTGAAATCACATCACCTGCTTCCACTACTGGACTTCAGCCATTCACAATTGATTGGATGAATGAAAACAACGCAGGAATAATGGCGAGTATAGGGTGTGATAGAACTGCTAGTTCAGCAGCCCCTGCCGATTTAGTATTTCGTACAAGTACATCTGTAGATTCTGGGGCAATCTCTGAGAAGATGAGGGTTACTTCCACAGGTGACTTGAAGTTCAACTCAGGATTTGGCTCTACTGGTACAGCTTATGGATGTAGAGCTTGGGTTAACTTCAATGGACAGGGTACTCTTGCTATTCGTGGTAGTGCTAATGTTAGCTCTGTTACTGATGTGGCAGTTGGAAATTACAGAGTAAACTTTACAAACAATATGCCAGATGTGAATTATTGTTCAGCGGGTACGGCAGGTGGCGCGGGTGCAGACCAGATTAACGTATCTCAAAACTCTCAAACTGAAGTACCCGCAGTAGGATCTTGTAGATATACAGTAGCTTACCAAAATGGGTCGGCATGGGATGCTCACAATATATGTATAGCTATTTTTAGATAAAGGACAACTATGAGAATAATATATAAAACAGAAGAAGGTGGAGTGGCAGTTCTTATCCCAACTCCTGATTACCTACAAGATCACACCATTGAAGAACTTGCTGCTAAAGATGTACCAGAAGGTGCTGAATTTGAAATAGTAGAAGATTCAGATGTACCTTCAGATAGAACTTTTAGAGGAGCTTGGACATGGGCATAATAATAGACATTAATAAGGCTAAAGTTATTACCAAAGATAGGCTTCGTGAGGAACGCAAACCTCTACTTGAAGCACAGGACATTCTATTTAATAGAGCATTAGAAACATCTGAAGATACTTCAGCTATTGTTAAAGAAAAGAATAGACTTAGAGATGTAACCAAACAAGTGGATGATATGAAAACTCTTGGTGAGCTTAAAGGAGTAAGTGTCTAATGGCATCTAGTATAGAAAGTACGAGTACTACTACTACGCTAAAGAATAATGGGAATACTTATCTAAGTGTAGATACTAATGAAAACGCTACGTTTACAGCGGGTGTCACTGCTACTTCGCTAAATGGTACCTCACTTAATGGTGGTCAGTTAGCAGGTAATAGAAACAAGATAATTAATGGTGATATGAGGATTAATCAGAGACACGGAACATCAACCATTACATTAGGTGCTACAGCGACAACTACATTTGTTGCTGATCGTACTAGAGCATACAAGGGTACTTCAGGTGGAGTTATGACAGGGAGAAAAACAGATGCCTCTACTCTAGGAGGATTCTATGACTGTTTTGAAGTAAAAACAACTACAGCAGCAACCGCTTCATCAGGAGATATAAATGCTATATGGCAAGCTGTTGAAGGGTTTAATTTCACGGACATGAGTTTTGGTACAGCTAATGCAAAATCCTTTACTTTAAGTTTTTGGATGTATGCCAATACCGCAGGATCATACGGGGTTTCATTCTTAGGCAATATGACACAAAGCAATAGGTCATATACTACCGCCGTAACTGTCTCTGCGGGACAAGTTAATTCTTGGGTACAACATAGTGTAACAGTTCCCGGAGATACAACAGGAACAGGTTGGGTTACTGCTGATAGCACTAATGGAGTTAGCATATATGTAGGTATCTGTGATATAGGGTCTGGTTCAGCTTTCGAAACATCAACAGCAGATACATGGCAAGCAGGGAATTTTAAGCGCAAGGCTGCTGATGTAAAGTTAATAAGTGTCTTAAATGCTACAATTTATATCACAGGTGTTCAACTAGAAATAGGTTCAGTAGCCACACCATTTGAACATAGAAGTTATGGAACTGAGTTTGCTTTGTGTCAGAGGTATTATCAACATTATGGGCCGCACGCAAATACTATGCTTGGGTCAGGAAACACTAACAACGCAACTACTGTTCATCGGTGGGGATTTGAACTCCCCGTTGTTATGCGCACTGCCCCTACTGGGGCTTTGTCTGGTACTTGCGGTTTGTGGAATGGCGGTGCTATTGGGGCAAATGCAACATTAGGCGCAAGTTACTGTAAGCCTGAAATGATTCAATACGATATGACTTGTGCTTCAGCCCTGACAAACACTTTAGGTCTGCGTGCGGCATTGTTTTTAAACACAGGTACATTTACAGCATCAGCGGAGCTATAAATTATGTATAAATTAACAGACACAGACACAATTATTAGAATTAAAGACGGAGCATCTATCCCAAAGGATAAGGCTAATTCAGATTATGTAGAGTATCTTAAGTGGTTAAAGGCAGGTAATGTAGCTCTTGATGCTGATAAACCTACACCACCTACTTATCAAGAATTAAGAGTAAGAGAGTATCCACCTGTAGCTGATTACTTGGATGGTATTGCTAAAGCTGATGACCTCCAGGTACAGAGATACATTGATGAATGTCTAGCAGTTAAACTGAAATATCCTAAAGAGAAGCAAAAGTGACAATAAATGATAAGGAAAGATTATTGACACCATTTTATACTTCACTACCAAAAGGACTTAACCCAACACTAAGAATAGTTCCTATGCCATCGGATACTAACCATTCAGGGGATGTATTCGGAGGTTGGATAATGTCCCAGGTTGATATAGCCGGTAGTATGGCATCAATTCGCCATTCAGGTGGGCACGTAGTTACAGTCGCAGTAAATAATTTTGTATTTAAACACCCTGTATATGTAGGTGACTTGGTTAGTTTCTATACTGAGGTTACTAAGGTAGGGTATACTTCAATTACAGTAGATGTTACTGTTTACGCACAGCGAGGACCTCGTGAAGGAAATGAGGAAATCTGTATTAAAGTAACGGAAGCTATATTAACTTATGTGGCAGTGGATGAAAAGCGTAGACCACAGCCTGTGAAACGTATGGGAGTTGACCGTGAATAAAGAATTGAGGGATCAATCTGCACATTTTGGAAGTTGTTTCGGACTTACATTAATAACAGCTGGATTCGGTGCTCATATTGTTATCTTATGGGCAATTACACGAGAGTACTATCAGCATAAGGACCATGATTATTCATTCACTGAGAATGTAGCAGCGCTTAACTTCTTTAACCTAGATTTAAAATGGAGTTATGCTGGTGTTGTTTCAGGAATAGCAGCATCTGCTGCAGGTTGGTTTTATATACTAACTTAATATGTGGGACTCTATTAAAGACAGTAAATTAGCTATCGGCCTTATTACTGCATATATCGTAGCGATGACAGGTGGAGTGATAAATGCTACTGTAGTTAACTTCGGACAAGATACAGCTCATGTAAATGAGGTGGACAGATCAAAAGGAGTTGACGAAAAAGAGAGCTCCCGAACTACTTTTAGTATAACATTAGCACTAGAAGCTAAAGAATTAGCAATAAAGAATAGCGCGATGGTAGAAAACCATCGACATGAGTAAAAGTACCATCGTACAGTGGTTTATTTAGTATAAGGGAATAGGATAGCATCAAATTTGTATTAAAAGCTCTTAGAGAGCGTCTTAGACACCCTGGTACGATTTTATGGTCCAATATCTATTTTATAGTATGTAAAGAGGCTTATTTATGGAACAAATAATGGTTAATTGGGTTTTAGGTGGACTAGGAACCTTGCTCGGATTTTTGCTCCATGTTATCTGGCAAGCAGTAAAAGAATTACAAACTGCTGATAAAGATATAATGAAAAAAGTTTCTTCAATTGAGGTTCTTGTCGCAGGGAGTTACATGACAAGGGCAGAACTTTCAGATGTAATGAAAACAGTTTTTAATAAGCTTGACAGAATTGAAGCAAAGGTTAGTCGTAAGGCTGATAAAGATTAGTCTTTGCAGCAAGATAAAAAAAGAGTAGTATAGTTGTTCGTAATTTAACCGGAGATCATTATGGATGATATAAAAGGTTTACTAGAAAGTAAAACTATCTGGGGAGCATTAATCGCTATTTTTGCGACTATCTCACAACTTGCTGGATGGGATCTTGGAGATACAAATGGTTTAGCAGAACAAGTAACTGCTTTAGTAGGTGGTGCTGTAGCCATATTCGGGCGCATCAAAGCTGTTAAACGTATAGCTAAATCTACAGATTCTGCATGATCGCTCTTAGCACAACGCTTATCGCTGTATTGGATAAGCTGTTGTGGCTGTTACTTGCGTATAAGCGTACAGACGAAAAGAGAGGGGCTCAACATGAGCGAGATAAAATTTCAAAGAACCCTAGTGCTTGGTTTGCTAACCATTTCTCTAATGGCTTGTCAAAGCCACCCAACAAGACTGATAGCTCCGACGAAACCAAGTCTTGAAATTACACAAATGTCAGATGGAAGAATGTGCATGGATTCTGAAAATGCCGAAGAACTGGCTGTGTATATTTTAGAACTCGAGAGAGCAGTTAAGTAAGTTTCCCCCCGTTTAGCCAAATAACCTCAACTTCATGTAATATAGACAAGGTGTTACACGCTTTGGAGATCCTATCCGTTTACTTACCCTTGATATCGAGACGGCACCCAACACAGGTTATTGTTGGGGTTTATGGCAACAGAATATCTCCTTAAGTCAATTAATTGAGTCAGGGTATATGCTGTGCTGGGCGGCGAAATGGACAACTAAGAGAGGTATTTATAGCCGATCCAAAGGTGATAAAGACTTTCTAACGTGTTTACACGCCTTGATAAGTGAGGCTGATGCAGTAATTCATTATAATGGCCAGCGTTTTGATATGCCTTGGGTCCATAGTGAGTTTTTATTGGCCGAGCCTCCACTTCTTCCACCAAGTCCTTATAAACAAATTGACTTACTACGTACTGTTCGTAGTCAATTCAAGTTTCCAAGTAATAAATTAGATTATGTTGCACAAGCTCTTGGTATTGGTCATAAAACTAAGGGAATGAACATGGACGATTGGAAGGGTTGCATGTCCAATGATGAAAAGTCCTGGAAAAAAATGATTTCTTATAATAAGAAAGATGTGGCGCTAACTGAAAAGGTATATTTTAAGTTATTGCCATGGATTAAGAATCATCCTAACCAGAATCTATATGAAGATAAGGTATTAGATGAGATGCGCTGCCCTACTTGTGGGTCTGAACATTTTATAGCGAGGGGTAATATTGCTACAGCATCTGGAGTGTACAAGAGATACAGTTGTAACTCCTGCCATCATTGGTTCCGTGGTCATGAAGCGGTATGTAAGATACCGGTACATACGAAGACCTCTAATGTTTAGTCAAAGTCTTCACTGTCGGCTAAGCGTTTAACTCTTTTCTCATTAAGAGTCTTCTTTAGTTTATCCATTCTAAGTTCAATTAACTCCCGCTGTGCTATAGCGTTTGCTTTAGTTATTGCAGTATCCTTTATTAAATGCTGCAGCAACTCAAACTGTGTTGGATGGACAGGTACTTCCCAGTAGTAACAACTACTAAACACCCTAACAGGCTTACCTGTATCCTTATAGGGATTATAATTGTAGTTGTAATACTTCTTTTTCATTACAAGTTAGTAATTAGTCTAGCTTGTGCTTTTGCTTCAGCGCGTATACGCCTGCATCTGCCCTTATTAAACTCTAGGCGGTCCTTGATCTCTTTTTCCTTAGATATTATATTGTTATATATTGTGAGCATACTGTACATATTACCTATAGCTGGAACTTGTTCCCCATTCGCTAAGTCTAGTGATCGAGTCTGTACAACTAGCTTGCCTGCATAGCTGCATCTTCTAACATGGATAGCTCTTCTTTTCACTTTAACAGTATCATTCATTCTGAGTCTCCGTTTACAAAACTATCAGCCATAGCTTTTAGCCAAAGGCTTTTCTCTTCATAAAACCCTTTCCGCCAAGCAATATCTTCCGGTGTGCCCCATTCATGGGGACACACAGGATCGCATTCATTCTCTGCTGTAGAGAAGAAATCTTCCCTGCCCTGGGCCTCTGCACTACTTTCAGTATATGTGCTCATTTATTCTACAACTGCTAGTAGGATAACTATAAACAGTAAAAGGGATACCCAACTTTTCCAAGAAGATTTTATTTTAGGTTCCGCGTAGAAGTTACTGCCTGTTGCTTCTCGGTAAGTTCTTGGGAAACGTAATGCTTTAAGTCTTTTTATTTCATTATCATGTACGTCCATTTGGCTCCCTCTGGTATATCCCATTCTCATTTAAAATCTCGCATACTATACCCATTTCTCTAGTGAAAACGTATTGAGCATTACAAGAGTAACTGCTATCACCGTCATCATGAAGAACATGTATCCTTTCGATACCGTCAATATGTTCTAGAAGGTCAAGTTTACGTTCTGCTAGCTCTGCAGCTAGAGTTAAGAATTGATCGGCTTCTAGATAGATACTCATTTATTTAATACGAATAATATATTCGCTATTGACATCACTAACATTTAGATTCTCTCCAACTTTAAGGCTTAAAACACCGTTCTCGTAACCGTCGTCCCAGCCTGATATCCAATCTTGACCCATATCCTCTAGGTCACGCCATCTAAGTATTTGTGATTTAAATTCTTCGGTATCATCTACGGTATACATGTAGACGAATTCCATATCTAATTTACTTGTTATCATCGCTTAGTTTCCCCTTTGTTTAAAGGCCTAAAGATAATTCTAATTTTTTATTTCGATCTGGTACTGGATGCCAAGCTATAACACCCACTGTTCCATGCCAGGGCCCTAGAATACAAATTTTCCCAGCAGTAAGTAGAAGCATTTTCTTACTAGCATTTTCTGGTGGTTTATCGTAAATCCAGTAATTACCAACCTCTACTATTGTGTCAGGGTTACTCATCTGTACTCCTCTATCTTGTATATAAGTAAAAAGAGGGGAAATGCTTGATGGAGCAAGTCCCCTCACAAAAAGACTCGTTTGAAATTAATCAGCCTTTTCTGTCTCGTCTTCTAAAGTTAAATGCAGAATCTCGGCATTTTTAATAATGACTTGTATCATTTTAATGGCTTTGTCTGCGGAAGTTGCTATTACATGGGAAGTGATTTTACTACCTGATGTTGTTACTGTTTCAATCTTATACCTATTCATTAGAACTACTCCTTTGATAAGCTTTCTAATAAGAAAGGTAGCTAACTCCTCTGCCTCTCCAAGCTTTGGGTTACGACGCTAACTACCTTTCGTATTACTTAGGTTTATAGTTTGGTACTACTCCACCACCTACTGGTAATTCTTTATCATCGCCTAGTTCTAGATACTCTTCCAATTTTATTCTATTCCTTTTTTCCCAACTTTTTTTATACTCAGTAATGCAAGTATTACAATGAGGGAAATTTCTTATAAAGTCAACCAGGGGCTTTTCTAGCCTACAGGTCCTGCATTTTCTCACCTATTAATATCTTCTGCTATCTGTGTTAGTACCCATAGGATGCCACTAATGGCTATACCTACCATTCCAATTGATAGAATTAATACACACATAGTAATCAACTCGGCGGGGATACTAGCCATTCTCTACTTCCTTACACTCTATCTTGGTTATAAATGAATCTTTGCCGGTTGTTCTCAGTAGATCTATTTGATGGTCTATTAGTTTAGCTTTTGCTTGAGTACAAGCCCACTCAGACCCCCACTCATCAAAGCGGTAAGTAATACCCACATCCTGTACAGGTAAGTACAGGGATACGAGTAAGTACCACATTACCTAAAGCACTTCTTCTTTTTAGTTTTAGATTTAGTACGGGGTCTTCCTGGGTTTTTGTAAGTTCCTGGACCTTGGGGCATGTGAATCTCCTTTATTCATGTTTGCAATGGGATTTACAACTTGAGCTACAATCTTTATTAATACACTCTACCTTGTTGCAGCCTGCTGAAGCTACATGGCATACTTTGTGTGTATCTGCTATGGATGCGCTTGAGAACCATATAAAAGATAGAATAAAGAAAGCTATTCCTGTTAAGAATACTGGTGTTCGTTTCACTTTGATTCTCCTTTTGTTACCAATGAAAGGAACTTATACCAAAAACTTTTTAAGGCTTCTAGATAAGGCATAGATAGGATCACCTCCTTTATTGTTCCATGGGTCTTAGGCAAATATTAACACACTAAGAGATTACTCAGGAGATTGGTAGCCTATGTACCCGCCATCATAACTATAATAGTTAGTACCACCGTCGGATCTAGGTACTGCATACCCCATAGCTTCACCGGAGCCATTACGAATTATTCTGGTACTATTTGTATTGTAGCGATTATTCTCAGAGCTGTACTGGTTGTTATTAGTGCTATATGGATTATTCTGGGCACTGTAAGGGTTATTAGCAGCGCTGTATGGATTACTATCTGCATAGCTTTGTGTCCAACAAAACATAAATATAATTAATATTGTTAAAGTTATAAGTTTTTTCATTCTGACCTCTCAATCTCTTAAGTAGTTAAACAAAAAAGTAATGATATAAGTGATAAAACCGCCACTAAAGCAATAGCTATAATGGCACTTATCTTTCTTTGATCTTTCATTACGCTTTCCCTAGAAACCATAGAATTACGTAGATACCTATTGCTACTGGTATTACTGCTAATACACACTGTATTATGAATACACCGATAATTACTGCAGCCGCTGCAATTCCAGCACAAACCGTCGCAATACTCTCAACTATTTTGTTCACTCTGTTCCTCCTGTAATTAGAATCGTACCTGTGGTAAAAAGAAGATATGTGGCGTAAACTACGCCTAAGAAAAATATAAGCTCTATTACTATTTTCATTTTGGTTTCCCATAAGATGTGCATCGTTTATCAATCTCACACTGGAGATACCAAGCTGCTTTTTTTAAATCTTCTATGGCATCGCCCTTCTCGCCTGCCCTCCAAACGTACTTAAGGACATTACCTAGACAGAATCCCATATGCTTAGCTACTGTGATACATTCTACTGTAGCATTGCAATCAGGGCATCTGGCTCTAGAATTTGTGTAGTGCTTTGGGTGGTTTATAGCGTCATCATGGGTATTGGTCATGAGACCAAGTTCTAGATCTTCTTGTACATCTTGCTCCCTTTGTCGCTGCTCCATCCACTCTTCTTGTCTGTTATATTCATGTGCATCTTCATCACTACTTTCTTGCCAAGCTTCTTTACTCATCTGAAATTCCTTATGTTTTATCATCGTAGATTTTCTGGGTTTCCCTGGCTAGCTTCTGTATTTCCTGTGCAGTGGATACATTAGGTAACGTAATTGGCTGGTGCCACCCTTTATAGAAAACATCAAGGTTTGCGCCTAGCTTTACTTCATCATGCTTTAGCTCAGGTAAGTCTTGCCATTGCATAGCTGTTATTAACTCTTGGTTTACCCACTCAAGTACTTCAACATCATCTTTAATCAAGAAGTAGCATGCATCATGTATTAAGCTAATTGGTAATATGTTATAGCGATACTTAGATTTCCATACTTTCTTCATGAAAGCAACTGCAGCTCTATTATTGAGTAAGCCGTAGGACTGAGATAATGAATTACCTGTAGTCCTAGCTTCAGCTGCTGCTTTATAGGGTACTTTAGGAGCACCGTAGACAACTTGTGCAAGTAGAGGAGTACGAACACGTAATCCAAAAGCTACGGTGACATAACCATCTTTAGATGCCTGCTTAACTTTAACTTTGGAATACTCTCTAGAAGTTGAGTAAGTTTCGTGATAGTTATTGTAGATTTTGTTTGCCTCTTCCCTAGAGAAACCGGAGTTCTTGACTAAGGTGTGAGCTGTGCCTGCATACTGGAGAGCAAAAGATACAGTCTTTGATCGTTGGCGTAATTCAGGGAATTCCTTCTTTACACGATTAACTGCTTTAGCATATTCTGTAGGTGTAGTTGCAGCTTGCATAGCTTTAACGATTACAGGCATTTTCTCAGGCCAGTAAACTGAAGCAT
>Ga0308011_10000846_pt1 | contig 15027 bp, 30 predicted proteins | sample Neamet177_FD_203144 | JGI IMG/M metagenome (GOLD analysis project Ga0308011, IMG submission 203144) | Marine microbial communities from water near the shore, Antarctic Ocean - #177 | ecosystem: Environmental > Aquatic > Marine > Unclassified | place: Southern Ocean | collected 2014-07-25 | reverse complement strand
AGATACTCAAGCTCGCTATCCGAATAGAAGTTAGGTATAATATCCAGACGACCCATTACAGAGTTATCCCAAGGATATTGATACGACTCGAAGGGTAACTCCATCTAATGTCTATCCTCAATATCATCGTACCTACCAGAGAAGTACATACGAGTATAGTAGAGACGTATATAAGATATGATGGTCATAGAGGTAATGTTAACCAATGAGAGTACCCACCAATCTGATACATTGAATATCTCACGCATAGAATACATGATGAATACTATGATAGGTGCTTGTGTGACGAGACCAGAGAGGATGGTGAATGATGTCTCTCTATGCGCTAACGCCTGTTTCCGTGAGGGTTTGAATATTTTATTGAGTAGTGCGATGATGTTCATAATATAATGTGTGCAGTAGTGTGTGATTGTGTGAGAATATATTCATATTTATGTGTCTCAGAGGAGGTGCGAATAAACATGGGTAGCGAGAGTGAGCGCAGAGAAGCAGGACAGAGGATTAGTTGAGAGGTGCCTCAGAGGGAATCGAGAGAGGATAGTGCCCACTACCACTGTATCGCACCACACCAGTAGGGGTTGACAATGACCCTCACTTTTGTGTAGGATGGATACATGAGAGAGACAACCAATATGAATTGACGAGAGTACCAGGCGAAGGACCACATGTCTGTAAGGTCCAAGTGAACGGCGATGTGACTCCACTTAGGGGTCACCACTATACATGGGTGGATTGGATGTGTGATACTCCTACTCCATGTGATACCAATGACTACCTGGTAGACATGGGTGTGGATAGTATAGGGGTTGACAATGGGTCTCACTTTTTGTTATGGTATCCATATGATGACAAACAACCAAAGAAGACTAAGAAGATTTGATATATGGTTCTGTAACAGTTCGTTCTGTTGCTTCCTATGTATGTTCGGTGTCCCTTTGAGTATCATCATGTTAATAAACGGAGTAACAAATGGTTAATGGTTTGAAAGGTACCCATATCGCTACTGGTATACCAGTGGAGATAAACCTTAATGGGAAAGAGATGCAGTTAGCAATGACTAAGGTCAACGTGAACGAGTGCTGGGAGATGATGAACGCTAGTGTCCTATCGAGGGGTGGTGAGAACATCATCGGTCAGATAGAGATAGAGAGTCTAGTCATCGGCGGTGTCTCTAAGAAATTCCACTAGACAGTTAGTGCATCCAGTGTTATACTGGAGTATATTAAAGGGTTCATCTGAGAGTTACCTAGAATATATCATGCATATGTGAAAGTCTCAGAGGTTGATGTCCGAACATCCATGGAGGGGAATGAAAACGCCCCTCCACCCCTATGGGTAGGGGAGAGTCATAGAGCGTCTTAGAACGTCTCTCTGTCAGCGACATGAACAGTCCAGCTGAATACCTCAGCGTTGGTCCACTAGTGTTAAGGCATCGGGATGACCTAGACGCCAAAGTAAATTTTTTTTAGGAGATTATTATTATGCCAACCAATGAACAATTCGATAGAGTAGAGAGACTCATCATAGGCCTCTACATATTCATACCATTTTCAGTCGTAGGACTTCCATGGTGGATTATATGGGTGTCATCATCGTGAGTGGTCTAGAAATTTTTTTCTTGGGCATTGCAAGTCTCCTAGGCATTCTTTGTCTATACTTAATGTCACACGTTACACAAGAGCAGAAGATAGGTAAAGAGTTACCTCTGATATGGGAGAGAGCATATTGGAAGAAGTAAGGTGGTTCAAGATTATTAAACATGCACTTGGTTCTTTCGGAGAGCAAGACGGGTATGATAGGCGTAATGAAGTCCCTATTACATACATACGGATGTTCATAGTAGGTTCTAATGTGATATGCGTATGGATAATCATATTGAATATCATTATAGGATGGATGTCATGAGTAGTTTAACTAGTAAGCGTAAAGAGAGTCTTGCATGGTACATCAAGTGGTGTGCGAGTGCATTACTGATAACCTCTATGGCTGCGAGGGCTACTGGTCTGGAAGCGTTTAGTCTCTTCGACTTGTATCTCAGCACCGTAGGTGTCTTCGGATGGTTACTTGTTGGAATACTTTGGAATGACAGAGCTTTGATTATACTTAACTCTGTTGGCTTTATTATACTCCTCATTGGAGTCTTCAAGTCTTTAGTCTCTTAACTTTTATATATAATGTCTATGAATAAAATACAATTAGCAATGCAGAACAAAGTCAATGATGCACTCGGTGAGATTGAGTATCAGATTGACCAGTTTATGGATAACGGTTATAAGAGTAAGTTCGATATGGTTAAGTATCTTACTGGTCTAGAATACAAACGCAAACTGGTTGAACTCATGCGCCACGAGTGGGATGGTTTAATCTCTGAGTTGGTGTCTACCGAAGAAGACTTCGTTGAAGCCTACTCTATGATGACTAAGACTGAGAAAAATCGTTTTCTTAAGTTTCTTCGTGGTCTAGGTCAAGGGTGTGATGATTATATTACACTGAACGAGAACGAATGGGCTCGTGAGACAGCAGCCAAACGCATGAGAAACAAATCAAGAAAGGCAAACAACAAACGAATACAAGATATCAGTGCTGGGAGTGGTTATGCAAGAAAAAGTAACAAAAGGGCCTAGTAAAAATCTTGTCTACAGTGTATACTGTATCTACAGTTTACTTTTAATAGGGGCAACAGTTGTAATTACATCTGTATTGCTCGGGTAAGGGGCAGGGAAACGAACATCACCAAGTCCACAATTTATTCACGACATGCGTGAGAGTGTTTTCCCACCCCTCCAGTTTAATTTTAAAGGAAAATAAATGTTAGAACTCATATTATTACCATGGATACTCTTCAAGTATCTTTTTTCACTCGGATTATGGGCAGGTTTGTTCATGACCATTCATTATCAATGGAAAAAGAGATGTCTTACAGAGAAAATCTCTATATTTGGCGATAAACTTTTTAAAAAGAATCAAAAGTCAGTGAATGCTGACCTAGATGACCATTATAATAATCTATAAATAAGACTATGGACTTATACATCATACATTTTATCTTTATTAGCGTTTGTGTTGTTGGTTCTTACCTCTCAGGTGAGTATCAAGGACGTAAAATTGGGCATACAGAAATGGTTGCTGACCTTCTACATAGAAATATGGTGACACAAGACGCCCTAAATAAAGAATATAACATTACAAAATAATTCATAACAGGAAATATATTATGAAAAACAAACCAACAGTGATTCTTGGTGTGAATACATCACATGACACAGCAGTAGCAGTCGTTGAAGACGGCCATGTCAAACATGTTTACGAAGAAGAACGTAGTCGCAGAAGTAAATATTGGTCACCCTCAGAAGATAATGGTGGCGATGAACCTTACAAAGAGTTAGGACTCGTCTGTATCGAACACAAACAACTACACTCTCCAGACTATCTGGCGTTCGCCTCCTTCGATAGGAGAGATTTTAAGGTCAATGTAACAGACAAGGTGAAGAATGACAGGGAGATGCAACAGGCACTCATTAAAGACATATCTAGTCAACAGTTATCATATGAACATTTAGTTTCCGTACAACAAAAATATGGCTCGTCTGTATTTAAGAATAATACTCGTCAAGAAGATGAAGACGAATATCTCAACAAGGCAATCGCACAACAAGTATCACCTAAGAACACTGGTGTAGAGTTCAAACCAGAACATCATTATTTCCATGCTGTGTGTGGTACTCATCTATCCCCATACGAAGAAGCAATATGCATCACATGGGATGGCGGTGGTTGGAATAGTCACTTTGAAGATTGGCCTGGGTATCAAGAGATTGAATGTATCTGGCATTATAAAAATGATGCAGTCACTCCTTTATATAAGAGATACTCTAATCATAGATTCTTATCCGATTTAAGAAATGAAATGAATATGGGTGGTTGGGGTGAAGACCCTCTCATGTGTATGAATGATGAGACGTATGATTACGATGGTGTCGAGTCTGTATTTACTTCACTACCTAGTATGGGTATGAACTTTAGTAACATGTCCTATGCATTAGGTTGTGACGAAATGGGTCGTGCCGCTGGTAAAGTTATGGGTATGGCATCTTATGGTACATTACAACCCGATGGCAGTATGGGTAACGTATGGAATAAACATACGACTGCAAATAAATTAGAACACGATTCACTCGACCATGCACAAACAGTTATTCAGAAGGCATTAGATTTAGTTCCAGATTGCAAGAACATTGTTCTTTCAGGTGGGTTTAGTTTAAACTGCACCAACAACGCAAAGTATTTAAAACTCTTTCCAGATGTTCAGTTCTTTGTTGACCCTATCCCCCACGATGGTGGTACGGCAGTTGGGGCTGCACTAGACATGCATAGAGATATATTAAAAGGAGAAGAGAATGCTACTGACACAAATTCATAGAGAACTAGATTGCGTCCTAGACGAGTTAATCGATAATCAACAGATAGTTGGTATGTGGCAAGAAGAGTCTGAATGGGGTCCTCGTGCCTTAGGCAATCGTTCCATTATGTTTGACCCTAGACATAGAGATGCGAAGAACATACTCAACATGGTGAAGAAGAGAGAGTCCTATAGACCCTTTGCATGTAGTGTCATGTTAGAACATGCAGAAGAATACTTTGACATGTTACAATTACCAGAATCACCTTGGATGTCATTTGCACTTCAGTGTAAACCAAAGGCACTCAAAGATATACCTACATTGGTTCACTCAGATAACACATGTAGAATTCAAACAGTTACAGAAGAACAGAACCCAAACTATTATAATTTAATCAAAGGGTTCTATGAAAGAACAGGTGTACCGATTATATTCAATACATCATTTAATCTAGGTGGCGAATCAATTGTCGAAACAGTACACGATGCAATCGATACTTGTAACCGTTCAATGATTAATCATTTATATATACCAGACGACCAAGAAGTTCATATACCTTATGACGCTATAAAAGATAAGACTAAGTTCTTACCAAAAGAGGACACCGATGACTAGAACCAGTTACCACCAATTCAGCAAAGAGAACAGAACCGCTGAGGTGTGGAAGACTAGTGATGGTTTCGAAGTAGACTTAATGGAGAATGGCAAATTGCAAGAGTGTAGAAAACTGTATAGTCACTCAGAATCATTTGCCGAAGATTGTGCCGACAACTGGGTTCAAAAAATGTTCGATGTTATCAAAGAAGGTTCATTCTATGGTTACAATCAAAAGACTGATAACTACTATAAGGGTTTAGATTGATAAATAACCTTCCCGAAGACGAAGATGAATAGAGCTGAATCCATCGACCAATACAAACAGTATCATATTGAGAACGATGATTACAATGGTGTCAGTTTAGAACAGCAACTCCCCCACATCATTCAGTTGATTGGGGACACACAGTCTAAGACTTTATTGGACTATGGTTGTGGTAAGGGATTGCAGTACTCAGATGGGAACTTTGCCAAGTCACTAGGAAGTATGCCGAGTCTATATGACCCTGCTGTTCCTTCTCATGACATATTACCCGATGGGCCGTTTGATGGAATATTCTGCACCGATGTATTTGAACACATCCCCGAAGAATTTATTCCCGAAACAATTGAGAAGATTACAAGTCGAGCAGACAAGTTTGTGTTCCTTGGAATCTGTGTTGTACCAGCACTTGCAATTCTTCCGAATGGAGACAATGCACATTGCACACTAAGACCAATTGATTGGTGGGTGGACATGTATAACAAACATGCATACAAAAAGGTATACACACATATCAAGACATACGGTGGTGGCATCACTGGATATGGATATGAAGTACTTAACGAAGATAAGTATATGGATATTTTTATGCAGAACTTAGAGAACAGATAAATAACTATATGATAGAAGTTACCGACATAGCAGTCTCTAAACTTATAGAGAAAAAAGTAGACACCGTTAGACTAGGTGTAACTGGTGGTGGTTGTGCAGGTTATGAATATATATTCGCAGAGGATATATTAAGAGAAGGAGACGAAGTTACCGACTATGGTAAGTTTTCTTTTCTAGTTAATGAAGAGAGTCAACCATTTCTAAATGGCATGACTTTAGATTATGTTAAAGAAGGATTAAATGAATTTTTTAAATTCTTAAATCCAAATGAGGAGTCAGCGTGTGGCTGCGGAGTGAGTATACAGTTTAATGAAAACATCATCAGCGAAAGCAAAGGGTAGAAATCTACAGAAGTGGGTTGTTACTAAGTTAGTAGAACATCTAAAATTAAATCCAGAAGATATGGAATCCAGACCAATGGGTTCATCTGGTGAAGATGTTATCATGGGTGTTCAGTCAAGAGAATATTTCCCATACTCAGTAGAGTGCAAAAATCAAGAGAAGGTCAACATATGGTCTGCCTATGAACAGTCAGAAGCGAACTGTGGTCGGTACGAACCATTAGTGGTGTTTAAGAAGAATAGAAAGAAACCACTAGTATGTGTTGATGCAGAATATTTTATAAAGTTACATGAGGAAAAATAATGAAAGTAATACCAATAGATAATAAAGGTTCTAAAGAAACCCAACCAGACGAACAACTCTCTAGAAGAGAAAAGGTTTTACTCGACCCTCTTGGTGCTGCTCAACGCAGTGATGATAGTAAGACAGAGGAGACAGATGGACACGGAGGGTATGAATTCGGAAACGAGATGCCTGTTATATTCCCATTTGGTCCTCCTGTTTATACAGATAAGGTTTCAGAGTATGCAGTTGATGAGTTAGATGAACTCATAGTAGAACTAGGTGGCAAGATTGAATTCGATGCATCTGGTAGACTTGCAGGAAGAATATTAAAACAATCAGACCTATCAACTAGTATATCAGAAGATTTACACAATGAACTATTAATGCATTGTGATAGATTTTCACATTACGCTACTGGTGAATCTGGAATGCCATTGCAACTAGACGGCATCTGGTCTAATATTCAAGAGGCACGAGAATTTAATCCACCTCATTCACATAATGGTAATTTCTCCTTTGTAGTATATTGTAGAAATGATTTAGATAAACTTCATATGGATGAAATACAAGACAATGAGTATGACTCACCACATGACGTACAAGGTGAGAATACCACGAATCGTAAACTTGCTGGTATGATTGAACTACAGTATGGCGAAGCCAACTATTTAAACTGGTCAGGATATCAACACATACCTAAGCGTAGAGATATAATTATATTTCCTTCTTGGTTAAGACATGTAGTATTTGCACATTATGAAGAGAACGCTGTTAGAATCAGTGTCGCTGGTAATGTTTCGATAGTTGATTTACCTGCTTGACAATCAACCACAATTTAGTGTATACTGGTATCATTAAAAGACTTAAGAGAATATTATGATATTAATTGACTTCACGCAAACTATTATCGCAGGCCTCATGGCTCAACTGAAAAGTAACGATAATGAAATAAACGAATCTATGCTCAGGCATATGATACTAAACTCACTTAGAACTTACCAGAAAAGATATGGTAGAGACTACGGTCAGATTGTTCTATGTACAGACGCCGGTAATACATGGCGTAAAGATTACTACCCTTTATACAAGGCGAATCGTAAAAAGACTAGAGAGGCAGATGCAAGAGATTGGACTTTAATCTTTGATACACTGCAAAAAGTTAAAGAAGAAATAAGAGATAACTTTCCGTACAAGTATTTGTATGTTGAGAAGTGTGAGGCAGATGACATCATCGCCATCATAGTTAAGAAGTTTCACATGAAAGAAGACATTATGATTGTCTCTGGTGATAAAGACTTCCAACAACTACACAAATATTCTGGTGTAAGACAATGGTCTCCTAATTTAAACAAAGAGATTAATTGTGAAGATGCGAATATGTTTTTAAAAGAACATATATTAAAGGGAGATAAGTCAGATGGCATACCAAATATATTATCAAATGATGATTGTTTAGATGCAGGTATTAGACAAACGCCTTTACGCAGACCAATATTAGATAAATATCTCAGAATCACTATCGGCAATGATGATAAATACTACCGTAATTATTTAAGAAATCAAACATTAATTGATTTCGATATGATTCCAAATAAAATAGAAGATGCAATTCTTAGTGAATATTCTAAAGCAGAACCAGTCAAGGGCAAAGTCTTTGATTATTTACGCACACAAAGATTGAATCAATTGATAGATAATATTGGTGACTTTTCAATAATGGAAACACCTACTAAAACAATAACGATGGAGAACTTTACATAATGATTGAAAAATTAAAGAAAGGAAGAGGACGACCTAAGGGCGCCCCAAACAAACCGAAACTAGAACTTGTTGAGAAACGAGTGAGACTTCAGAAGAACGCTGATGTATACGAGATACTATGTCAAGCAGATTTAGTCGCACAAGAGAATACAGACTTTGCGATTAATGGACTTAGAGTATATGGCGAAAGCAATGGTGCAGTTAAACCAGTATGTCAATGGGCATTCAACGAGAAGATAGTTTCTAGATTACCAGAAGGCAAAACGCCTTATACACCTAACGATGCTCCAGCAAGTGACCTTGCAGAATCATCTCTTAGGTTTGAATTCAGAAAATTCAAATATTTCTGTAATGACGAAATCAAAGACACTCGTAGAGAGTCTATGTGGATTGAGTTAATGGAAAGTATACCTGCTAAAGAGGCAGAGGTAATGGAATTAGTCAAAGATAAAACTTGGCCTTTCAAGAACATCACTAGGGAAATTTGCCAAAAGGCCTTTCCTGATGTGCAATTTTAAATAAATATAACTGTCCGCAGAGACTATACATAGAACAATAGGGAAAGTTTAACTTTCCGATGTATGAACTTTCTAGTCGAGTCGGACTCCATGGAGTAAACAATGGCAGAGCCAACATTTTCAGATACAATGGTAGTACCAGAAGTTTCTGAGTCAGACCGAATTCGTGAAAGAATTCAAAATTTTAAATCACAATTAAATCCACAAGTTCTAGGTGTGGTTCAAATGATGTTAGACAATCAAATGAAATCTGGTATGATTAAACCAGCAGACTTAGATGCAGTGATTGTCCTTAGAGATGAAGTCAACAAGGCACAAATTGAGTACAACACTCAAATTCAAAACGCACAAAAACGATTACAGGACTTGGCAGAACAAGAAGCAGCCGAACTAGTTGCAAAACAAGAAGCCGCTGTTCAAGCAATTCGTGATAGTGAGACCGTAGAAAGACAACGCAGAAAAACAGCAGAACAAAGAGTTGCAAATATGGAAGCAGTTCTTTTATCTCATGGCGTTTCAATGGACTTAAACGGCGATGGTGTTATTGGTCTTCAAACAGGAATGACTGCAACACCTCTTACTGCTGATGAACAGGCACGAGTTGATGCAATGGTACAAGTAGATAAAGCTAACATTGCTACTGCACCAGTTCAACCTACACCTGCCGTAGATAAGGCACCGTCTCGTGCATTCCAAATGGCACGATTCATGAATCCTGAACCTGAAGCTTCAAAGTCAGAAGAGACTTGGACAGAACCTAATCCTGAATGGACACCGAATGGTACAACAACAGAATCATTCATGGACGAAGTTGCAAAAGTAGAAGAAGTCGCACAGGCAGAAACTCAGTTGAGTGAATCAGAAACAATGCAGGCAGACTTAGAACCTATTTCTAATAGAGAATCACATGAACGTGGTGAAGACTTCCAACAGAACGTAGAGGATGCAAGAGCATCGTTTAAAGAGTGGGCAGAAAAGAATGTAGAAACAGTAACAGAAGTAACCAATGACGAACTAGATGAACTTTATGATGAGTCACCGTTACCAACTGGCACTACTGATACCGCAGTAAGAACACCCATTGCAGATGGCGTATATGTAGAAGAGAGAGAAGTTGTAGAACCAACTACTCCTTCAGCACCTGTAATTAGTAATTCACAAAGACCTACTGAACCAAGTTTAGATATTGGTTACGAAGAACCTAGAGAAACTATTCCTACTTACGATTCTGAAGAAGAGATGCTCGCAGCCGTTCAAGCAAAGATTGACAACGCACCAGTAATCGAAGAAGAAGAGTATGAAGAAGTTACTATACCTTCAGAGTCAGAACTTAAGGCAATGACTAAGACAGGCATTCTTGCACAAGGCGCCATGTTAGATTTTAAATTAGATGTTAAAGATACTAAGGCAGTAATGATTGCAAGTTTCTTAACACAAGTAGATACCTTTATCACATCTCTACAAGAGAGTGGTGAGTTTGTATCTTCTGAAGATGCTGAAGGCAACGATGATAAAAGCGATATCCAAGACGGCGGTTACTTCTAAGTTAACCCTTTGTCAAGTCGACAAAAAAGATTTATGTAAAGAGTACGAAGAACGACCATGGACTGGTCTTCTTCGTATTGACTTACCCCAAGAAATCTCAACAATACTAGGCACTAGATACATTCACGACCAACCATGGGACAAAGTGAATGTATATAAGCATGGTAAGAAAACATTCTCATTATCACTAGAACCATTTACTACTGAATCACCGACATACGAAAGTGAGGTGTATAAGAGACACCCTAAAGGCGTCAACCCCAAGAGTAACCATTTCAATGATGACGAAGACGCTCAATTCATAGTTGTGCCTGATGACATTTTCTCAGAAGGTACTTATGTAATAGAAGTGAGAAATGATACTGAAGAACTACCTAGACATATGCTGTGTTGTCTAGTACAATAAATACAACAACAAATAGAGTATTATAATGAGAACACCAGAAAAACAAATCTATAACGAATCAGATACGCCATACGAACTGCAACAGTTTGGTGGTTGGTATTGGGACCACGAGACTAAAGAATTTTATCGTTGGGACAACAGACCAGAAATTAACAGGTAGATTCGTGTGAACGATAGTAGGAACATTCCTATACAGGCAGTCGACCAATACGACTTCTTAGAACATCGTAGAGAACAAGAAAAGAAACATTGGGCGAAGAACGAGGGTACACAACCCTTAGATTCTATTCTTACTGTGGAGATTAACACAACAGAACTATGTAATAGAACATGTGTGTTTTGTCCTCGACACGACCCCAAAGTTTATCCCAATAAGAATCTACATCTAACAGTCAAGGGTGCGAATACAATTGCACAAGAACTGAGCGATAACAACTTTAAGGGTAAGATATCTTTCTCTGGTTTCGGTGAGAACTTACTCAACCCTAACTTCATAGAAATCGTTGCAGTGTTTAGAAACCATCTGCCAGGTGCGACCTTAGAGTGTAACACGAACGGAGATAAACTTACCATGGGTTATCTTGAAGACCTCTTCCACAAGTCAGGACTAGATTTAATCTATATCAATCTCTATGACGGCATAGAACAAATGGCCGTCTTCGAAGAGATGTTATTGTGGGCAGATGTACTTCCTGGCAAATACAAATTCAGAATGCATTGGGGCGACTTTGAGAAACATGGACTCATACTAAACAATCGTAGTGGTGTTATGGATTGGGTTGGTGTAGAAGAGTCAAGTGTTACTGCCCTACAAGGCAAACCATGTCACTACCCATTCTATAAAATGTTTGTAGACTGGAACGGAGATGTATTGTTCTGTTCTAACGATTGGGGTAAAGAACATGTTGTTGGTAATCTATTACAAGACACCTTGCATGAAGTTTGGTTTAGTAAACCAATGACAAAGATTAGAAAGAGATTGATGAAAGGAAACAGGTCAGTGTCCCCATGCAACAAATGTAGTGTAGATGGTACACTATTTGGCAAACCATCGTTTGATATTATCAAGGAATATTATGAAAGCAATAATAACGGGAAGTAGCGGACTCGCAAAAATTATTGGTGATACAATTGTATCGACTCCGTACATAGGAACAATACACCAAGTGTCTCATGTTCGTGTCGAGGACATATTAGATTGTGATTGGGTGTGGGAAGAAAACGATGTCTTTATTAATTGTGCCCATGTGGGATTCACACAAACAGAATTATTAATGCAAGCTTACAATGCGTGGAAAAATGATAGTGAAAAAACTATTATTAATATCTCAAGTCGTGCAAGTCAACCAAACATCTCGAAGGGTTATCTGTATGCATCTCAGAAAGCATCACTCAATCATCTATCAAACAACCTAGTGTACAACTCAGATAAGAAGTGTCGTATCACTACACTTAATCTAGGACTACTGAATCATCAAGACCTTCCATCTATTTCACATAACGAAGTTGCAGGTTGGATTTATAAACACTGCACCGGAAGTAAACATATCGACATTCCCGAAATGACATTCCAACACGCAGAGAATTATCAAAGTGTTCAATCAGATAAACAGACAATAAAAGATATGGAGAGATTCACTAAATAGTATTATGACAGAAGTAAAATACAACGATTTCGGATTTACAGCTATGGATGCAGATGAACTTGCATCTGTTGACACTAAGATTATTGAGAAGACTACTACTGCAACGGAAGTAATCAACAAACTCGATAACTTTATCAGACCACTACTTGAGAATCTTGCAAAGGATTCAGACAAGGACTATATCTACTGGCCCAACAGATTAGATATTCTCACTGCAAAAATTCAAGAATTAGACGACCTACAAAAAAACTTATAAAAAAGGGTTTACTCCAGACTTCACTTTTTGATATACTAGTATCTTAATTAAACGAACAAGGAGTTCTAATGAAAGTATTAAACGCAGGCAAAAACATGTCGTACTACGGTGATTCACCAGCAGTACAAAAAATCGTAGCGATTGGCAGGGAAATGATTACCCTCGCAGAAACAAATAAACTATTCCCAAAAAATGACTTACTATGGAACGCAGCTGTAACGGCAGGCAACAAGATGGTCACAGCCGGCACAACATGGACTAGATTCAAAGATGTTGGTTCACTTACACCAGATGAGAAGACTGCATTACTAGAATATTTAGACCAAAAGGGTTGACAGTAGGCCTCACTTTTTGAGATAATACTACCTCACTGAGAGAAGAAAGGAATAAAGAAATGTCTAAACAACTACCTGAGAACTGGACCGACAAAGAGTTTCTAGAAGATGCAACGTGGTTAACTCCACATGAACGCATCGAACAAGAAGAGTATGATGCACTTAAGATAGACAAAGATGCACCCATTGATATTGTTCTTTATCCTATGACTATGACATGGACGGTGCAGTAATGAAATACTATTATCGACTACTATGTTTACACACCAATCGTCCACTATGTTCTAAGATATTCCATTCTAAAATGGAAGCTCATATGTATGCTGAGAAGATTAACTTACAGGTTGCATTGAACCGTTCTATGATGGAAACAGATGAAGCCTATGTTGCACGGTTTTAATTGATGGTTAGGGGTTGACGGTGGGTGTCACTTTTTGTTATACTATGTATATAATGAAAAAACACGGAGACATTATGAAAACAATAAAAAACCTCGGGCTACTAGATGCTGACTTCTTACAAGGAATGTCGCTCTTCTTATTCGCAATTATCGTTGGAGGTATTTCGTAATGACAGCAGAAACTAAAGCAATAGAACTAGTAGAACTAGTAGAGACTTTATGCAAAGACATAACTCACGCAAATCACATGCAATGGAAACATACTCGTGATTCATTATCGCACGATTATTCAATCGGCAAAAAATACATTAAAATATTTTCAGTAGAAGACAACCAGTCTCGTTCAGTGTGGGGCTTCATTAATGTTGCCAATGACAAGTTCAAAGTTGGTGATGTTCTAATGTCCGCAGGATGGAAGACACCTGCTCTAAACAAGGCAAGAGGTAATCTTTACGAAGGTTACGATATTATACCAGGTAGTCTAAGACTACACGGTCCAGATTATTTAAGATAGGAGATAAATTATGATAATAAAAGACTATGAAGTACTTTCACCGGATATGGTTTCGGCAGGTACATCCTTAAAGGGATATAAAACGACAACCTATGATAGGTTGTGTCAAGTGTTGGGACCGCCAACATTCACTAATGCTGACCCATATGAGAAAGTCTCATGTGAGTGGTGCATTGATGCTAAGTGGTACGATGCTCAGAACATCGATGAAATAGATTACGATGACTGGAACTATGAGACTGTTACCATCTATGCTTGGAAGTTTGGGTATATTCCTACTGAAGAGTGCGAATGGAATATCGGTGGCAAGTCTTACTATGCAGTAGATGTGCTTAACATGATTCTTGATAACTTCAATAGAAATGGTGAGAATCACAACGGAGAAAGATATGCAGCTTAGTTACGAGAGTGCGACACTGATTGCACAACAAACAGGTGGCAAGTTGACTGCTGATGATGTCATGAATCTTTGTGAGTATGGTACAACCAATGCTCAAGATATGAGTCCAGAGTCGACTATGTTCCATTTAAACACTACAACATGTATGTGTGGTAGGGTAGATTGTCCAGACGAATACGAACACACAACGAGTGGGTGTTAGTATGAAGATGAGATATATAAGTTTTACACTAGGTGCCTTTTTAGGATTTCTATGTGGTGCTATGAGTATGCAAGTTATGGCCTCAGACGAGAACGGTGATGTATTTTGTCTTGCACAAAACATTTACTTCGAGGCAGGTAATCAACCACTCGCTGGTAAAGTTGCAGTAGCAAATGTTGTATTGAATAGAACACAACACTACTCATATCCAGTAGATATTTGTGGCGTAGTTTATGATGCAAAGTTAAGAGAGAATTGGCAGGGCAAACTAGTCCCTAGAAGAAATCAATGTCAGTTCAGTTGGTATTGCGATGGCAAGTCAGATGTACCTTTAGATACAAAGACATTCGATGAGTGTCTATTGATTGCCAGAGATGTCGTAGATGGTTACTATCCTGACATTACAGAAGGTGCGACTCACTATCATAATGTGTATGTCAATCCGTATTGGGCAGGCACACTAAACGAAACAGTAGTTATTAATGAACACATATTTTACAAGTAGGAGATAAAGATGGAGATGTTAGATTCATGGGGAAAGTATAG
>Ga0308011_10000842_pt1 | contig 15073 bp, 7 predicted proteins | sample Neamet177_FD_203144 | JGI IMG/M metagenome (GOLD analysis project Ga0308011, IMG submission 203144) | Marine microbial communities from water near the shore, Antarctic Ocean - #177 | ecosystem: Environmental > Aquatic > Marine > Unclassified | place: Southern Ocean | collected 2014-07-25 | reverse complement strand
CTGCACACTCTTCGAGTGGGATGCAGTACCCACCAGCAAATACTGCTGCTGGGGATCTTGTTGTGGCAAGGCCTAGCAACACGCCGCAATCAGGAACTACGACAATCTCAATTGGCCAGCCTGTAAATAATGTCGATTACTTTTGGGGGGCCAGTCAGTACCCTTCTTATTACACACCAAACAATGCTGGGATTATTACTGGGGTAATGAGAACACAAGCTGGGTTAGCGGCTCCGTCAAGCGGGGAATACGGCATGGATGTCTATTCAACAAATGGATCAACGGTTTTATTCTCTGCCACAAGATCGACAAGTGTAAGAGTGCTGGCACAAGGAGTGCTTGGCCCAGATAGCACTTATACATACACTCCGTCATCCGGTCTTGATTTTCAAAGAATTTATGCAGTGGTCAATAGCTCAATGATAATCTCACTACCTCAAAATTTTATATTTCCGAGTTGGAACGTCAGCATGGGTTATGTGTTTAGCCCTTACGCACAAACAAAAACTATTCAGGTTCTGAATAGGGTGAATTCTGGCGGTAGCTACGTGACAAATTACAGCGGTCAGTTTCCTTACATGATAATTTACGACAATAATTAGGACAATAAAATGGCAGTTCAATACGCACTGGTTGAAAGCAGTGGAGAAGTACAACATGTTGTGTCGAGTGGCGCGGACTCAGATTATGTTGACGGTCAGACTTATGACGGTTTAGTTGCTGTGCAAGTGTCATCTGAGACTGATATTCATACGCTCATTCAGAGCAAGTATAGACATAACGGAGAGTGGGTAAGTCGGGAGCCACGAAGTAATCAATGGCAAGATTGGATAGATTACGAATGGGCCTTTAATTCCGAAAGATTTTGGACGCATGTGCGTCAGGAGCGGGACGTAAAGTTGGCACAATCCGACTGGACGCAGCTAACAGATGTTACGTTTAATTTAGGCGTAAAAGCCGCGTGGATAACGTATAGAACGGCACTTAGAAATGTTCCGGCTAACAACTCTGACTGTGTATCGATTAGCGATATAGTCTGGCCTGTAAGCCCCTGATATAATTATGATTTAGTTGAGCATTTAAGTATATTTAACACGTTAATTCTTTGTTAATTAGCTTGATTTTCACGTATGATATAGGTATATGGGTATCTGCACTTTCTTGCAGACCCACCTCCGGCAGGTCACTCGCTTCTACGCGAATATAGCCTCCACACAAAAAATCAAAAAGGTAGTTTATTTGTCTTATTCAGTGAGGATTCCCTCGCTCGAAGACTTTGATCAGATCAATGCTTTGGGCGTGTGGTTTCAACAGAATAGTAATTTCTCTAAATGCGGATGGTCAGTAAAAAAGTCCTTACATCTTGTCTATTCAGGATCGCAGGCAGAGTCAAATACTTACATGCGCGTGTGCGAAAAGGACGGCGAGATTGTCGGATTATTTATCGGCAATATTATGGAGTACTGGTTCTCCGAGCAAAAAATTGCACAAGAGCTAGTCGTTCTATTTACGCCATTGCACCGCAATAAGATTACACCTTATCTGACAGAAATGATTAATGGTTTTACAGCATGGGCAGAGGCCAAGGGTGCCGTTGAATCATGTATCGGAATCACGTCTGGTAAAGCTGGAGAGGGTTACCCAAAATTTATCGAGAGTCTGGGCTTTAATAATGTCGGACTCATATTCAAGAAAGAGGTATAGCGTATGTGCGGTGGTGGTGGTGATAATCGAGTCGAAGAGTTGGAGAGTAAACAAGCTCTGGCCCAGCAAGCAGCAAATGCGTTACAGCGTTACGGCGATGTATTTGTACCGCTGGAAAATATGTACATTCAAGACACCCTTAATCGGTTTGGTGAAGATGCATATAACGCAAACGCTGGTCAGGCCACGCAGGGCGCTTCAGCAATATATGAAGGTGGCCTTCAGCAACTAAATCAGGGCGCATTTAATCGCGGTCTTGACCCGACCTCCGGCTCCTATCAGACAGAATCTAGCGCATTAAAAGAAGCCCAAGCGAGAGGCATGGGGTTAGCAGGTGCTGGTGCCGGACTAGACAACACCGACCAAGCATACCAAGGCATTGGTAACGTAGTGAGAATGGGTCAGGGCTTGGCTACCGAAGCACAGGCGGGGAATATATCTCTGATGCAATCAGGACTAGACCGAGTAGGCGCACAAGCCGAGGCTGACTTCGCCAAGTCTAGCTCAATTCAACAAGTCGTAGGTACTGCTGCTGGTATGGGCGCAGGCTATGGCCTCAAGCAGAGTACTGTCTAATGATTGATTACAACAGTTATATAAGCATGCTTAATCCCAATACGGCTAATCAAGTAGAAGACTTTTACTTTCCTAATGCTGATGGTTCCAAGCGTGGCGTACCTACATATTCTGGCGCAGATCTCAATCCTTATTCCGCGATTAACCCAAACAAATATTCAGGAATGGATCGTAAAGACAATCCTGCGGATAAGTTATATGCCGACTTAATTCGTGCGCAGACGAAAGACTATAACCAGAGATTTGCTCCGGTAGAAAACTTTCTGGCAAATGAAATTACGGCCACTGGAACTAGGTCTCTCGCGGGTGATATGACAAGAACACGGGAGGCAGTCACAGGTGCCGGTCAAAACGTCAGAGGCCAGCAAGATCGCTCTTTGGGTCGTTACGGGTTGTCATCTAATAATGCTGGCGCGGGTCAGGGCGAGATCTCTACATTAGTCGGTGGCCTCAACGATACGAAAGCCAGAGACGTTGACCGCCGCACTGCACTACTCACAGGCAGCATGAGCGGTATCGCGCAAAACGCGAAGGGAGCAGGAAAATGACAATCTTAGCAGCGGGCTACGGGCTTAGAAATCTAGCAGGCAAGGGCATGGCAAGTGTGGCTAGGGCTGAGTCAATTGAAAATCAACAACAGCTAGCCATTGATCAAGCCGAGCAGGCTCAGGACACACAAACCCTATCGATGGGAACGGGCATTGGTGCCAGCTACGGTGTTAGTAAAGTTTTAGATAATGCGAAGACCGCCAAAGACGCAAACGCCGCACTTAATAAATCGTTTACTGGTCAAGGCACTGTTGGCAACTCAGGTGGAGGTCTTACGTTTACGCCTGATCCGACCCTTAATGCAGCAGGAGAGTCAGTGGCAGGCGAGATGCTCACAGGCGTTGACGCTACTACAAAAATAAACGAACTTGCAGCAACCGCCGACCTTGCTACCGCAGCAGAAGTGGCCGAGGTGACGCAAGTTGCCACAGAAGCAGTAGCAGTAGGCGGCGAGGTAGCTGGCACAACTGCTGTAGTTGCCGAAGCTGGCGCAGGTGCTGTAGCTGGTCAAGCTGGTGCAGCTACTGCCGCAGCATCAGGTACTGGCACTGCCGCCACTCTGGGAGCAATCGCTGCACCAATTGCAATAGGATTAGGTGTTGCATTTCTTCTTAATGAATTATTTTAACTAGGTACTGACGATGGCACGATTAGACAGGATAGGTGGTTTCGCGCAGGGCTTTCAGTCCGGCTTCGGCTTAGTGAATGATATAAAAGATCGTCACGCCAAACAAGAGATTGCAGACGAGGAGATTGGGCTTCGCAAAGAAAATATGCGGCTTGATGGTATTGACCGCCAGAATACTGCCGACTTTCGGAATAGTCAGCTAGGTGTTCAAGCCGCAGATAAAAAACGTGATGATGAGGAGCGAACGCGACAGAGAATATCTCAAGAAGCACAAAACGCAGCTACCAAAGAGTATCAAGCTAATACGGCAGCAGCTACAGCGGATTATAGAGCAAGAACTTTTGAGGCCCAATTTGGGGTAGATGATAATGGTATTCCAACCGATCCTATTAGGGCGGCGCAACTCGTTAAGTCCAAAAAGGAAAACGAGGAGAGAGCGAGGGTAGACAAGCAAGTGACTGCGGGTAATGCGGCAGACAATCTAGTTTCCTTTGATGCGGGATCTTGGCTAGACGAGGGTGGGCAGTTTAGCCCAGAAGGCGCAGAGCAATATCAGAAACTAGCCGCCCAAGTCCGAGGCACAACTGTAGACATATATCGAACAGCTAACCCTTTAAATGATGACGTTATTAATAGTACGGCTAAAGAAATCAAAAAGATGGTAACGGGGGAAAACGTCAATATGGAGCAGTTCCTTGGGGGGATGAACTCGATGGCCCTACCTGCTCATCGTGCTGGCGTTGGTCAATTAATACCTTCTGATGGCGCAGGTTTCCCCAATGCCCCTGAGCTAGTGCGCGGATGGAAAGTAATTAATAAAGAAATTGTAGACGGCAGAATGTTTTCAGATGGTTCTATCGGAGGGGATATGTTGGTCACAGTTGAAGACCCCAAGACTGGGTTCGTGTCCGAATATATTGCTCCTGCAACCGAAGGGGGAATAGGAGACAGTCAAGCAATTAATTTTACGATGGATAAGATGGGGACTGCCTTTGCTGCGCATGTACATTTTGACCGTAGCATGAAGAAAAACGCATCAGCCAACCTGCAAGCTCTACGCCAATCAGTTCCGGCGTTTCAGACTAATGGTTATTTTGATAAAGGCAAATATAACGCGGCCTATAAAGTTGCTGAGAAGGACTTTAACGAGCAGTTACAGACAAGGTCAGATGTAAAGGTTCAGCAGGGATCTAACTACACCTACGGTCAGATTAGTGCTAACCCTAAGATGAAGAAAGAATTTATTGAGTACGAAATGCTTCAGAGGGATGCTCGTCCAATATCTCATAGAGACGGGGCTATGGCGCGTATAGCTACAACGCGGGGAACTTCTATTGTCACGAAAATTGAAAAGATTATGAAGCGCAAAGACGAAAACTCTACCGGATTAACTAACGCGCAAGTCCTAGAGCTGCGCATGTATATGGACGAGAACGAAAAGATTGATGATGCTAAACGCTATAACCAATTTTACAAAGAAATGACGGGTATCAACGCATCTATGTCGGGCATTGCAGGTGACAATAGTGGCTATTAAACACTAATTTCTAGCTAATTCTTAATGCCAAACTATATTTGATTGGAGCTGTAAATGATTTACGTCGATAACGTACACCCCTCACTAAGAAAGTCTTACTCCAGCATTGATGAGGATGACCAAGAAACAGGGATGCTCAATGAGTTCAGTAAGGGCGTTGGTGCTGGCGTAGACCAGCTTCAAGGGTTAATCGGTGGTGGCGGTCAAGCGTTAGCAGGAAGCCTATTCGGAAACGATGAGTGGTTTGTTGACGGCATGAGCTATTACGAAGAGCAAATGAATGAAGCTGCTCAGAACCAAGCTGATGTAGGTCGATTTGAAGATATAGAAGGCTTTGGTGACATGCTCAATTACTCAGCTTTTATTGTCGGTAATGTTGTTCCTAGTCTAATCGGTGGAGGTGGCGCAGGCCTTGTTGGTGGAGCGATAGCAAAAGGCGGTCTTAAAAAGATTGCCAACACAGCCTTGTCTACCATCATTAAACCTAACGCACAGAAACTCGCCAAGCAACAATCAGCCAAAGCCTTTTCGGCCACACAAGCGGGTCGAGAGATTGCGGGGAAACAGGCTGGGATAGGCCGCGCTGTTGGTGCAATGGCGTTTGGCACAGCCGCTGGTGCAGGAGAATCCTTTACTCGGATACTAGAAGAAACTGGGGAAGAGGCTCCGCTGGTAGCATTAGCGACTGGGATAGCCAGTGGCTCTCTTGATGCATTGACTCCTATGCGCGTATTGAAGCGCGTAGTTCCTGCTGAAAGATACAAAGACATTGCCGAGAAAGTAGGCGAGAGCGTTGCGTCAAACTCTTCAATGAAAATGAGGATGCTTAAAGAAGCAGGTAAGACAGCAGGCATTGAAGGCGCGACAGAGATGATGCAAGAGATCGTGCAGAACTCTACTTTAGAGGTTGTGCGTGGTCTCGGTGCTGATCTAGAAAGTTCTTGGGTTGAGCGCATGACCACTGAAGATAAGATGTCTCAGTATATGAATGCGGCTATAGCTGGAGCTATTGGTGGTGCAGCAATTGGTGGTGTCTCAGGCATTGCAAAGAACCCTACAAAAATTGAGCGCGAACCAGCGACTGAAGCACCTACAGTATCTGATGTGCCTGTTCCGGCTACGCTAGAGGAAAATCCAGCTCAGGGCAGGATAGATGCACAGCAAAATGTTGCGGATCAGGTTGCTAACCGTCAAGGTCGCGGTAACACTGCACCAATGACAATAGAAGAAGCCAGAGCCAAAGCTCAGGATCTTCCGTCAGCAAGAGAGACAAGTTCTGATCCCGCAGTTCAAAGACAAGAAGCGCAGCGAGTCATTCGAGATCAAATCGCTGGGATGGCAGGAATCCGCAGGCAGGTCAAAGGAATTTATCGCCAAGAAGAGCTAGGAGCCTTAGGAGAAACTACACGAATTCCGGCTGAAAAGCCTGCGCCCATAGCTACGCCAGAGGAAGTTCCCTTTGGTGGTAACTTGCCAGAAAATATCACGCCCCCGCTAGATGCCTTAGTAGGTACTGACGTAGATTATGCTGGCAATAAAGGATTACTGGGCAAGAATGATCAAGGTTATTTCGTAGCTACCCAAGACAATGGCGATGTATTTATCGAGAGCGGTGAGTACCAAACTCTAGCCGATCTGGGCGTTACACCGCTGTCAGGTGATCTTGAGTTTCAGAACGACTTAGTAGTAGATCCTGAGACCAAAAAATTCCAACTGCGGGGAGAAGAATTTACCCTCACCCGAATTATTAAAGATGCACAAGGCCAAGCATTGTCACTAGCTGTTAGAGACTCAAGGGGTAAGCGAAAGACCATACGCACAAAGGAGATTGTAAAACGAATTGAGAGCCAGCTTGCCACGGCTCCCGATTTCTCGCAGGTAAAGGTAGAGCTTGATGAACTTCCTGTAGATATCCAGCAGGCAATCGTTGAGCAGTCAGACCCAGAGAGCATTCCAGATGAGGTCACGGCACAAGAAGCTTTAGATGTAGCGTCTACCTTACCAAATGCCGATCAGCTAACTACGGCATTAAACGAGTCATTTCAGATTAATTTACCTAAGGGCGATGTCGATACGTCTACGCCCATGCAGTACAACCAAACCATACGCAGACCCTCTCTACTGACACCCTTGTCTGAGGCCGTAAAGGACATCAATCAAAGCCAAGGATCTAACAGATCCGCTATCGATGAGGCGAGAATTGATAGGTTGTTCGATGGTTCATATGACGGCCCCATCCCCTTAGAAGATGGCGGGGAGCTAATGCCTATCAATATGCTTGATGGCATAGAAAGCCCAGAAGGGATGTCAGCACAAATACGAGACGAGGTTAAGGTCGCTCTTTTAGATTTGATCGAAGCAGGAATGCCGAAATCGGTACTAAAAGATATTTCAGGAATATACATTCACTCTCAGGGAGCTTTTGCGAGAGAGACTGACGGAGCATTTTTCCCGTCAACTGGTGCATTAAGCTTGAGCCACCTTAACTTAGTTAACCTAGTTACGGAGTCTGATAACAATAACAACAGAGCAGGCGCATTCCGATATGTATTAGCGCATGAGCTGGGTCACGCCCATGACATATCTCGGTCACTGTCTGAAACGGCCCCAGAATTTGAAATTGTAATGGATGGCATCACTTCTGAAGGCGTTGAGCTGCAAGTCGGCTCTATCCTTAATGAGCTTGGCCGAAACTACCAGAATAGCACTGAGCTTGGTTTAGAGATGAGCTACCCGTTTGGGGATGCTTGGTTTATGTTAAACGACAACCCTACAGACGTAGATGATATTATAGGCGTATTGCAGAAAGAGGCATTTGCACAAGCTTTTGCTGTATTCCATTCCAGCCCAGAGCTTTTGCAACAGTCAGCCCCATTAACGTATAATTATTTTAAGAAACTGCTACAAACACCGAAGGAGAGCCAGAACGATGGAAAAGCTAATACTCAAGCCCAAGAAACTGACACCCAAGTTGCAGGAGTACGTGCAGACGTTCGGCCACAGACCGTCAGCGGAAGCGAACAAGTTCAAGACGGCTCAGGAGCTGGAGAAGATGGCCGAGGTAGCGCTGTTGCGGAAGAAGCCAGTGAAGGATTGGGCGAGCAGGGTCAACCGCAAGACGGGGACGATTCTGGACAATCTGTACAGCCAAAAGAAGACACCGCAGAGCCAGAAAAAGGAACTCCCCCAACAGTAAAGCGAGCGGAAAACTTTGCTAGCGAAGGCGAGTATGATGTCACCACTTCCGATGGTACGGTTTACAAAATATATCGGGACGCTAGTCAGTTTTCCAGCCCTCACTGGCATTTAAATGATGAGTTTTATGATTCATTAGGATTCAATTCTGCGTCCTCTGTAAGGACGCAAGGCATCGGCAGTACCCGCAAAGAAGCGGTGGAATGGGTGGACAGAAACCATACCTCCGCAATGCAGAAGGAAGACACCGCTCAAGAGATTGAAGAAGAGCGCCTAGCTGAAGAGCGTATGATCGCTATAGAGGCTGATTTTAATGATGATGGGCCTTTGTTTGCGCCGTTTACCAGAGTGCCTGAAGTAGACGAGCAGTCTCCGGTGCTACCGATGGGCAAGGTCGAGCAGTCGCTGTCTGACCTACTCGCCCAAAATCCCAATCCAACCTCAGAGCAGCTAGGGTCAATAGTTGGCGCACCCAAAAAGCGTAAGGGTAAGGAGGCTGTTCAAGATGTAGATGTAAGACCTATCACCCTAGATGAGCTACGCGGATACGTTAAGGATTCATTGTCTAAGTCAGACAACCTTAAATGGTATGATGAGTTTGGAAACCTCTTTAGAAACTTAGTTGGAGATGCAAATCTAGACGAAGCATCAGTTATCTTTGGGGTCACATCAGCACAAAATGCTGCGGAAAACAATCTAGCAGAAACCCTCCATATTATGTCTTTAGCCCGAAAGTTTGATCCGGTTAAACAACGCAAACAATTTGAGCTGGCAGTAAAGGCAACTCCTCGACCTGACGGCCAAAAGCTTAAAATTACAGGAAAGCAAGTTACTGCGATTGGTGACCTTTATGCTAACGGTGATTTTGAGGGAGGTATAAAAACTACCACCTATATGCAGATGGTTCAGGACAGGGGTAGAAACGCATACAACCCGTTTAGTGTTCAGGATGTACACATGAGTCGCGTGTTCGGGTTCCGCAAAAAAGATTTTGATAAGAAATCTGGAGCGTTGGTTGATGCAGCTAAAGTCTCAGGAGAGAATGAGTATCGTTACGCTCAGTACCTAACCAGCGTCTTAGCAGATGAGTTCGGGATGTCTCCAAATCAGATGCAGGCAACCTTATGGTTTTACGCAAAAGATAAACTTACTCCAAAAAACAAAGGTGATGAAGCCAAGGCTAAGAGGAGGCTTGAAAAATTAAAGAAGAAAGCTAAGGCCGAAGGAAAAGAGTTTGACATCAATGCTCCGAGGTATGGTGACGGTACGCCAGCATCATCTGCCCTATATGCAGCTCCAGAAATTCAAGTAATTAAGAATATGATTACTGATGGAACTTTTGAGAAAGCTACTCCGATAGCAGATTCTTTAACAGACGGTATCAGGCCGCGAAATAAACCAGCACAAAAGACTACTCCATTCTCTACTGTTAATGAGAGAGAGGGCTTGATGGATTTGGCTAGAGCCAGATCTCCAAAGCTTATTGCGTCTGCGGTTGCAGGAAAAGGCAGAGGTCTTGCGTTTCCTGACGGCACTCCAATTGAGACCCTTGTCCAGTACAACCAAGATATTATGGCGGCGATAGTTGATGATGGGGGTCAAATACCTCTCCTTAGAGAGTTGGGGATACCCCACGAAATAGAAGAGTCTGCCGGAACCTTTACCGGATATGAGCCGTCAATAATGATTAGGCTTCTTGGTGGCAATTTGGAAACTGCGAATAAGCTTGCTCCCTTGTTAGGTGATGCGTTGCTACAAGATTCGGTGATTACGTCTCAGGCAGTGTACGGTGATATCGGTCTCCCTGCCTTTGCCGTGGCGAAGAAAGATGGAAGTGACTTCTCTAGGGAAGACGCAATGATTCTTACTGAGTCATTAAACCCTGACCAAGACCCTGATGGAATAAACTTCAATCAACCTATGAGCGACACCTTGATGTTTCTTGATTCAAGGTCAATGAAGGAAAACTTTGAATATACTGAGTTGCAAGCCGAGGAGTTTTACTCTACTCTTATTAATGAATTAGGCGATGACTACTCCGTAGGCATTGTAAATACGCAAGGAGACTATCATGGTTCAGATCAATATAGAGAAGCTATCGAAAAAGCTTGGAATCGAGAGACTCCCAGCGGATCACAAAATATATACGACCGCACCAACGCTTCACTTTACGAGCCAGTCAGGGAAGTCTACAACGAGTACGCAGAAAAGCTCGGCATCCCCAAGCGAGAAGCGCAAAGTCTAAAGCCCTTATCGGCCCCTCCTAGCCTCTTCAGCAGAGGCGTTAAGCAAGATCCGTCTGCGGCTACTTTCAGTGGCAAGATGGATACTAAGCACGGCTACAGGTATGACCCCCGTGATGGTGATGCGCCAATCCCTAACTTTGTGGCATCTAAAGACTTTAAAGGTGTTAGATACGATGGTGATGGAGGAACTTTTGGTTCAGATGGTGTTTATCTAGAAGACGCTTCGGCACCTGCTTTCTTTATGCAGAAAAGTATGTACCAATTTATGCCGCAGAGGAGAGTTGATGTTGAGGTTAACTTCAAAAAAGCGTTTGTGTTTACTCCCGCTACTGTTCAAGAGCTAAAGTCGGTATTAGGCATTCATCCTAAAGATGTTAAGGGATCGGACAATGGTGATCTGTTTATTGGAAGAGGGGCCAAGATTGTTAATCTGCTTAAAGAGCAGGGGTATGATGGGCTTATAGTAAAAGATTTTAAATCTACCGAAATGTCTGATTACAAGGAGTCTCAGAAGCAACTTAAACGTGAAGGGATGGGGGCTTTTGATGATGAGCTTGTACAGCCGCAAGTGTTTGCCTTCTATCCTGAGAATTTAAAAGTAAAGTCGGGATCAATGGTCTTGGCTAAGGACTTTTTATTAGCCCCTCCGTCTCGCGCATTTAATCCAAACGAAACGCTTGGGTGGACATCTCAGGATTTACTAGAGAAAGGCGACCTTCGTGGTGCCATGAACTCCCTGTCATTGCATTCTGATAATAAAGCCGTAAGAACTATTGCGTCTAAACTAGCAGAGGTCACAAACAACAGACAAAATCTACCGGCTGCTCGCGAAGCAACAAAAAGATCAAAAGTAAAATCTATTGTCTACCACGGAAGCCCGCAAACTAACATCACAGAGTTTAAAGCAGGCGATGTCAGTCAAGGACTTTACTTCTCTCCTGATCGAAACCTATCTGAAATGTATATGTCTGGCCTGATCGGCTCAGGGTCGTCGCCAAGTTCTTCTGGGAAAGGTCGTGTTTACGAGGTGATGTTGGATATCCGCAATCCGTTAGTCCTCCAGAGCGAGGATCAGCTTACATTTATAGAAAAAATTCCTGTAGCTTTAGGTCGCAAGACTAAAAATGAAGTTGTTAGCGCCAAAAACGCCAAGCAACTTATGGGCGCGGATGTAATTACTTCAATGGTGTTGACCAAATCAGAGATCGTCAGCCTCAAAGCTCAAGGCTACGATGGAATTATGAATGACTATCGAAGCGAATATGTTGTATTTGATTCGTCCCAAATCCACATAGTAGACAGTGGCAAAGGCGGCACCCAAGTTCAAGTTGTTGATGGATTAAAAACAGCGGGGTCTTTTAACCCTAAGACTAATACGATTCAACTCGACTCTAGCCGAGGCATAAATGAACATACCCTGCTTCACGAAATGACTCATGCCGCTACCTCGGCCACCTTATTTGATCAAAGCCACCCCCTGACAAAGGAGCTAACAAAACTCTTCGGAGAAGTTAAGCCATTTTTAGGGAATGAGTACGGTATTACAAACCTCGACGAGTTTGTGGCTGAAGGCATGTCTAATGAGCAATTTCGAGACAAGCTGGACACGATAACCCTCAAGGGTACAGAAGGCTCTGCATTGCAGCGATTTTTTGATAGCGTGATCAGCTTCTTGCGTAACTTAGTAGACATACAGGCCAACGAATCAGCACAGACGGAATTTGATAGCCTCGTAGCGGCTATACTTGCACCAGCGCCTATGTCTCGCGATGCAACTACACAGGCTCTGCCGCGCAAGGACGATGCAAGCTCTAGTAATATACTATTCTCCCCAACTAGATCTGCATCTGACATCCTGACCAACGACGAGCTGATTGACTCTGTACGCGCATCGACAGGTGGGCGTGATGCGATTAACTCCGCTAAAAATAAATCGATAAAAGGTATATATAAAGGCGCACAGAAAGGTTTGGCTGGATGGGCGCAAAAGAACTTATCATCTAGAGGGCTGCTACCTCAGACTGCTTTTGATTCAATGATTGAAAGAGACGGCCAGTTCGGTGCTGTTGAGATCGATATACGCCAGCTTGTAGGTCATTACGATCTTGCGATTGAGGAAGCATACGGCGATGACATCAGTAAGGCAGTCGGTCTAGATGAAGCACTTAACACTCCTGTTTCGGAACTGCCTTCTCTTGGTCTTGCTAAGAATGTACAGGACGCAGTAGCGGCGATGAGAACTTATATTGACGGCCTGTCAGTGGACTATGCGGAAATCCTGAATCAGGATATTGAGCGGCTTAGGAGTGAAGGCAATGATGAGGCTACAGCTAAGAGCGAAATTCTAGGGATCGTCGTTAACAACATGGGCCGTTATGCGAATAGAAGCTTTCGTGCATTTGATGACCCTAACTGGAATGAGGCTGTTCCTGAGCAAGTGATCCTTGACGCACGGGAATATCTCGCTAGCAATGGCACTGTCAATCCTGATCAGGTGATCAATACAATACTAAAAGAAGGTACGGCCTTTGATGATATGGGTTCGTTTATTGCGGAATCAAAGCTTGGCGCTAAAGACTTATCGATCCTAAAGAAAAGACAAGATATTGCTCCAGAAATTAGAGCCTTACTTGGCGAATACAAAGACCCACGAATAAACTTTGCACGATCAGCCACTAAAATGTCTCGCCTTATTTACAATGATAAGTTTCTAAAACAAGTGTTGGTCAATGGCTTAGACACGTTTCTCTTTAATCAAGAAGATGCACCAGTCAACGCAACTAAAAGAATTGCAGAGATTGGATCTAAATCAATGAACCCCTTAAATGGGTACTACACGTTCCCTGAAGTGGAACAGGCTTTCCGTGACGCGCTAGATGCCCAGAAACTCAATGGACTCTATAAGACCATCGTTCAGATTAACGGTGCGGTTAAGTACGGCAAAACGATTATTGCCCCAACGACAGTGTCTAGAAACTGGATGTCTGCATCAATGTTTACCATTGCCAATGGCCACTTCAACTGGTCTAAGATTGGCAAATCATTAGAGGTAACTGGCTCATACTTTAGGGGCATGGGCGATCAGGTTGCATACTTAAAGCGTATCAAGCAGCTCGGCGTAGTGTATGACAATCCTTATGCCGGTGAGATGATCAAGCTGCTAGAAGATAGCAACATAGATAACCTGATTAATCCTGACGGAAAGATTAAGGGATTCTTTGATGGCGCGACACGTTTTTATCAGTACGGTGATGATTTCTGGAAAATTGTTGGCTTCGAGAATGAAGTTCAAAACTTTATGGAGCTAAAGGGTGACAGTCGCGAGGCCGCAGAAGTTAAAGCCGCTGAACGCATCCGAGACACTTATCCAACTTACTCGCTGATTGGTGCATTGCCACGGAAGCTGAGACAGTTTCCGTTACTAGGTACGTTCGTGTCTTTTCCCGCAGAAATTATTCGTACCCAAGCAAACATGCTCAAGTACCTGCGACAAGACCTTGCAGATCCTGACATGCGCCCAGCAGCACTAAAGCGTATGGCGGGTATGGCCATGATGTCTGCCGGAGTTTATGCGGCGCAAGCAATGGCGATGTCTGCCTTTGATGTGAGTGAGGAAGAGGAAGAGGCTATCAAGCTGATGGCCGCGCCGTGGGCTAAGAACTCAAATATTCTGGTTACAGGAAGAGATGAGAAGGGTCGATTAGAGTATCTTGACCTGACGCATCTTGATCCGTATGCACTGTACAAACGGCCGCTCAATGCGATCATGCGAGATCAACCTGCTGGCGAGGCTATATTGGATGCCAGTTGGGAAATAATGAAGCCTTTCCTTGGCTGGGATATTTCTACGGCAACCATTCTCCAGCATATCAATAATGAAAAGGCATCAGGAAGCCAGATTTATAACCCTGCCGACACATTCACTAATAATGTTGTGGATGTATATGAGCATTATGAGAAGGGTATGGGGCCAAGCTTCTTACAAAACGCACGGCGTATGGAGAAGGCACTTAGCGGAGAAGTTTCCGGTAGCGGCAAGGCTTATGATGTTGGGGATGAGATGGGTGCCTTAATTGGCTTCCGCAAGACTACCTTTGATCCTAAGACGGCATTGCACTTTAAGGCTTACGAGTTTAATGAGGCAAAGCGTAACTCAACCTCGCTGCTTACGTCATCCTTTAGAGACCCTAACGGCGTATCGGATGGAAACCTTAGGGATGCATTCCAAAGGGCTTCAGATGCTCGAAAACAGGCCTTTAAGGATATGTCTAAGCTCGTCAGTGCCTCCGTTAGCTCAGGTATCAGCCCTACTCAAGCGATGGTTATTCTGCGCTCTAACGGGGTTACCCAGAAAGATGCTAAGGCATTAGTTACGGGTGGGGAATCTGCATGGACAATGTCGGACAGTACTTTAAAGAACTCAATCTCCAAGTCTGACCTGTTGTTTGGAAAAGGAACCAGCCAAGTCTTTAGTAAGCGATGGGCTATGATTCAGAAGTGGCTGGCAGAGGAGAGCTAAATAAGATCATCCTTCGCGATCATAGTTAAACCGAAAAGAACGCACAGACATACAACGACCATTGAGAAAAGTCCTAAAGAAAGTTAAGTGGGGTACTGCGTAAGAGGGCATATTATACA
>Ga0308011_10000841_pt1 | contig 15081 bp, 18 predicted proteins | sample Neamet177_FD_203144 | JGI IMG/M metagenome (GOLD analysis project Ga0308011, IMG submission 203144) | Marine microbial communities from water near the shore, Antarctic Ocean - #177 | ecosystem: Environmental > Aquatic > Marine > Unclassified | place: Southern Ocean | collected 2014-07-25 | reverse complement strand
CATGGCATCACAGTCATTTGTATGAACCAGACGTTGCACCACTTCTGCCAGCAGGAGCAGTTATTGTTCTAAAGCAATGGTATGACAACACAGCAGAAAACTCAAATAATCCAGATCCAGATATGTGGGTAATGGGTGGTAGTAGAACAGGTGACGAAATGACGCACGCCTGGTTAGCTATTACGCATTTAGATGAAGAAGGATATAAGTCATTATCAAAGAAACGGAAGGCCGGTTTGTATAAATAATACTGGAGTCTTTGGAGAGACTCCCATATTGGACATTATGTCCATGGTAATAAAGAAAAATGAATAAATTAATAGCAGCTTTATTTATGATCTTTACAGTAGGATGCGCCAGCATTAGTACAGGTGTGGATACAGTTAAAAATGTCGTTGCAACAGCAGTCGACACAACAGTATCTTCAGCAGCTACTATGGCAACAGCAATAACAGAAGACGTAGTTGATACAGGAACTTTTGTTGTTGAGACAGGCATGGATGTTGTTCAATCAGCAGCCGATAGAATAGATCAGGAAACTGATGAGATTCAACCTAAGAAACCAACTGATAAAGAAGAAGAATAAGCTTTGAGACTTGCGCCACCCCATATGTGGGTGGGCAGGTCTTTTTTACGCACTATTGATATAGGAAATAACCAATATGTACAGAAACATTCCTGTTAATAGTTCCAATCGTTATAAATATAGATGTAACTATTAGTTACAGTTATATAATGATATAGATAATATTAATAACTAAATAAAAGAGGAGAGGTTTACAATGACCACAGCTACATTTGGCGATGTTGCGAAGCTCATAGGAACCAATGTTGAAAGACTAAAAGAAAATGACAAGATTTGTTTTTTCTGCGATGCGATTCAATTAGTAGCGATAATGATTGCTCCGTTACTTTTGCCCATAGGAATAATTTACGGTACCTATACAGGAGGTTTCTAATGAAAGCTCTTGCACAGTACATGTATTATGGAAAATTGTTAGTACTGTTAATGCCAGTAATTGGTGTTAGTTTTACTCTCATAAGCTTCTATAATTATACCAGTTAATCTAACTTAAATAGATCGAAAAGGCTCCTCACGGAGTCTTTTTTGTTTATGGTATTATCTACTCTTTACAAACACCCCCTAATAAAGTATAATAAATACTATTGTTCGTTGATACTTACGAATAAAGTTTTCTGGACCCGGGTGCAATTCCCGGCTCCTCCACCAATAAAAAACTGAGGGGGAGAATTAGGATCGACAGGGAATATTAAGGTAAGTGGAGAGCTAGTCAAGGCTAAAGGCTTGTTGGTATTTTCCGACGAAGAGGCAAACAACTAAATGCAGAAGCAAATGGTTACGCACTAGCGGCATAAGCTAGTCGGGGTATGGGCTCCACCCTGTAAATAACGGGCCCACTATTAAAGGAGGAACCATATGAAGTTATGGATAACAGTACCGATGATTTTATTTATGATGATAGCAGAGGAAGTAAATGCTACAATGAAGAATAAAGAAAAAATTGTAGTTACAACACAAGAAGAGGTAAATTGTTTGGCTGAAAATATATATTTTGAAGCTAGAGGAGAATCTACACCAGGCAGGATGGCTGTCGCTCTTGTTACTTTAAACAGAGTAAAGGATAAAAGATTTCCAGATACCGTTTGTGGAGTAGTTAAGCAAACTAAGTTTTACCCTAGCGGAAAGATAGATTTACATTCGTGCCAGTTCAGTTGGTATTGTGATGGCAAATCTGACAAGGTTAGGGACTACAAGGTATGGCAAGACGTACATTTAATAGCAGAAGTAATGTATGAATACGAATCAATAGACGTTACACAAGGGGCTCTATGGTATCATAGTCCAGCAGTTAAACCCAAGTGGTCTATGGTTTATAGTAAAACAGTAAAGATAGATAACCATATCTTCTATAAAGATGTTGACTAAAGCACTAAAAGGTCGTATAATAAGCACATGTTAACAGATAAACCAAATGTAATTGTAACAGGCGGGTGTGGATTTATTGGTTCCCACCTAGTTCGTAGACTATCAGAACAAGGGTTCTTTGTAACCGTGATTGATGATAATAGAACAGGGAAAGTATTCGTTACTCATAACAACGTCGAATACCATAACTGTGATGTTAAGGATTTTAATCCTCATCAAGGTTTTATAGAGCCACCCGTCTGTATTTTTCATTTAGCAAATAGCCCTAGAGTTCGCAGAGCTTTAGAGTATCCTACAGAAACAATAACAAATAATATTAACACTACATGTGCAGTAGCCGATTGGGCAAGAGTCTTTAATTGTAAATTATACTTTGCTACATCTTCTAGTACACAATATGTAGAGTCTCAATCTAATCCATATACCTTCAGCAAGGTGGTGTGTGAATCTACATTAGACTTATACAAGAGATTATATTCGTTGGATTATGTTTTAATGTTCTTTTACAATGTGTATGGACCGGGTGAAGCAGACTATGGTGAATACAGCACAGTTGTTAGAAAGTTTAAACAAGATTATTTAAAAGGACAGCCATTGACAATATTCGGAACAGGCAAGAAGGAAAGAGACTTCACGCATGTAGACGATGTTGTACAAGGCATGTTAGAGTTATTAGCAGATCCGGGTGTTCCTGATACGGCACACTTTGGTTCTGGAGATCCTCAAACTATATTATCAATAGCAGAATGTTTCGATCACCCTATGGTTCATTCTTTCGATAGACCTGGAGAGGCTCAACGAACCTTCTGCGAGCGCCCTTACATTGGCGCAACCCAAAATGTACACAATTATATTAACGAATGGATAGACAGGAACAAAACTTATGATGCCACCAAGAATGATCGTGGATAACACGATAGAAATGACAAAAGAAAAAATATCAGATATATTTTTAGTTACTAAGGAGTTTCATACTCCTACAGAATTTTCACAATACATGGAACGTATGGCCTTTAATAGCAACATATCTAATATGGATGCTGTATGTGATTACTGTATTAAGAAGGAAATTGAGATTGAAAGTATAGGGAAGTTCCTGACATCGAATTTAAAAAACAAAATTAAAGAAGAAGCTTTAGATCTAAACTTATTAAAAGAAAAGAAACGAGCTAAGTTGCCTTTATAATATGGATCCTTTTGACGTATACAAAATCTACCTCGCTGTGAAGTTACACTTTACAACAGAGTCTTATGATATTACCAAGCATAAGTTTGCTACAAGAGGAAAGCGAGAAACTTTTCTTAAACGTAAAGACTTATTGGTACTTCGTAAGATGGCTAGGGATTACGACAGACAGGACATAATAGATATCTTAGTCGCTAACTTTGTTAGTGGCAAACGTTGGCACGGAATGTTTGATTCCGAGGCAATGGAAACATACAACATTTGGAAAGCTAACAAACAGAAGTTAGCATATACATTTGAACAGGATCTGAATACCATTCAATTAAGAATGGAACAAGATAATATAGAAGACTCCACTGTGGCAAGTGGACACCCTCTTATATTTAAACTGCTACTTGGTAAACAAATAGCAATAGAAACCGTAGTTATACTGAATAAAGGATTACAGTTTGTTAATGAATATAAGGACGATCTTATACTAAAAGATACAGTTCTTATGGTGAACAAGTATACTCCCTTTATGGGAAAGAATACCAATAACCTTCATTTAAAGCATCTAGGCCTTATAAATATAATTGCAAGAACTAGAAATAGTTCTTATACAACGTAAATACAACGCAAATACAGGAGAATACATATGTCGTTTAGTACACTTTCGGAGCTTCGTAATTCACGAGGCAAATTTGACAACCTAATGAAGGAAGTCGAAAAAATCTCAAACCCAACATCTAACTTTTCAAAGGGTGATGACAGGGAATGGAAACCAACAGTAGATAAAGCAGGAAACGGTTATGCCGTTATCAGGTTTTTACCTGCACCTCAAGGCGAGGATATGCCATGGGTTAGGATCTGGAATCATGGATTTCAAGGACCTGGCGGTAAGTGGTATATTGAGAACTCTCTTACTACACTCAATAAGCAAGATCCAGTTTCAGAATTAAACTCTGAATTATGGAACTCAGGTATTGAGTCGCAGAAGGAAATTGCTCGTAAGCAAAAGAGACGTCTTAGTTATTATGCTAATATAATGGTAGTAGAGGATAAAGCAAACCCAGCTAATGAAGGACAAGTATACCTTTATAAGTTTGGTAAAAAGATCTTTGACAAAGTTAAAGATGTTATGCAACCTCAGTTTGAAGACGAGTCCCCAGTCAATCCTTTTGACTTTTGGGAAGGCGCTAACTTTAAACTAAAAATCAGACAAGTAGAAGGATATCGTAATTATGATAAAAGTGAATTTGAAAGCCCTTCTTCTATCTCTGATAATGATGATGAAATTGAAAAAGTCTGGGCTAGACAACACAGCTTAGCTGGCGTAGTCGCTCCAGAACAATTCAAGACTTACGAAGAGCTTAAATCCAAATTGGACATGGTCCTAGGCGGAAAGACAGCTAGATCGGCAGAGTCGATTTCATCTCAGACTGATGACGCAGAAGACGATAACTTTATGGAAAAAGTTAAATCCGTCCAAGCAGCACCAGTAGTAGAATCCTCACCAACAGTTTCGGCTGATGACGAGGACGATACATTATCTTACTTCAAATCCCTTGCAGAAGATAACTAAAAACTATTAGTTTTTGGAAGGCTCCTAACGGGGCCTTCTTTTTGACTATAAATAATGTTATGAAGTACACCACGAAAACTATGATTAAACTAGGTATACTATTTTCTACAGCAATAGTAGGATTAGGTTATTGGTTTATGAATGGAGCAACACTATGGCAATTTATATTTGCCTTTGTAATGTTGTCCTTAGTTTCACGAATAGCAAATGCAGGATATCATAGGTGGTTAACACACAACCAATTTCAACCTACATGGTTAAGTAAAAAGATAATGTTATATTTCATGGTGCTTACAGGTGAAGCTCCTCCAGGACATTATGTAATAGCACATTTAAATCACCACAAATATACAGACGAAGACGGCGATCCTCATGGTCCTAAACAAATAGGCTTTTGGAATCTTGCACTAGGTAAATACGGGGAAGTCAAACCTGCCTTTATGCGAACCTATGTAAAGAACAAAGACGCACAATGGGTAACAGAACATTATTGGAAATTGTATCTTGCTAATTGGATTGTGTTTGCTATTATAAATCCATACTTAAATATATGGTTAGCATGTATGTTCTGTTGGAGTTGGCTACAAATGATCAACTTAAATTGGCGAGGACATGGTGGTTCAAAAGGAACACCCACAAACTTAGGTAGAATATCTAACCTGTTTATGGGAGGAGAAGACTATCACGCAAATCATCACGACGATCCAGGCCAACTTGTAATGGGTAAGTGGGACACGACAGGAAAATATTTGATACCATGGCTGCTATCCAGATGAAAGAAATTCTAGGCCTACCTATATATCATGCACACAATGTAAGAACAGATTTAATCCCTGACTTACAAGCATCAATTGAAGTCATGCAATTACTAAAATCTAATTGGGATAATAAGCACAAGAGCAAGCTTAGCATTTATACAGAGTCTGGTGAACACAAATTTAATCTAAAACAAGATCCTATGGAAGGAGTTGATGGTTGGGGAGAGTTACAAAAAAGTATTAAGCCCCATGTAATGGCCTATTTAGATGAGACACAGCCTATAGATCATAATTTACAATCAGAGCAAGGTACTAAATTACGAGACGCTCTTAATAAGTTTTGGCACAACTATGCTTGGTATACATATTTTGACGAGACTGACTCTTACCCTTGGCATTCACACGGACAATACTATCTAATAGCTACATACTATGTTAGAGCAGATGAAGAACATGCACCGTTACAATTTAAATCTCCACTATCAGACATGTACACTAGTTGGGCATTGGGTACAAAGAATACAAGTTTAGAAACCGTAATACAACCAAAGACAGGCGACTTAATAATATGGCCTGCATGGCTAGAACATCAGATTCCAGCCACAGATACTATTATGTTAAACCATAGTAGTATTCAAGAAGTTAATAAATATAAAGATAATAGAATCAGTATAACAAACTGTTTCGTTAAACCACACGCACAATTTTTGCACCAACTTGCAAAAGAATAAAGAGGAAAGAAAGATGAATAGAGATAATATATTTGAACAGTTAAAAGTAGACGAGGGTGTTGTATATGCAGTATACAAGGATCACTTAGGCTATCCTACTTTTGGTGTTGGACATTTAATACTAGATGAAGACGAAGAGGATGGAAAAGAAGTCGGTACGCCAGTATCAGAAGAGCGAGTTAAAACTTGCTTTGAGTCAGACTTAGATATAGCAATACTAGAATGTGTTGCCTTATACGACGACTGGGATAAGTTCGATGGAACAGTACAAGAGGTATTGGTTAATATGATGTTTAATATGGGACGTCCTAGACTTGGTAAGTTTAAGAAGTTTCAAGCTGCTATTGAAGCAGAGGACTATATAACAGCATCAGAAGAAATGGAAGACAGTCGTTGGTTCAAACAAGTCGGTCCTAGAGCAGAACGATTACAAGCTAGAATTTATAGTTTGGGAATTCCTAACGGTTAAGCAAAAGCTGAATCTTGCCACCTAGATAAAGTACTACTGTTTATACGAGCACCACTAGCAGCTGCTATTGCTACTGTTGGTCCACTATCACCAGGACTTGCTATATTAGTAGTAGGGGCTACTATTACTGGTGGCTTATTATCATTTACCATTTTAGCATCTTGAAAAGCATTAGTTGTATTATCAACAGCAGCTGCTGTTGGTGGAGTAAGATTTTCAATACTACCAGGCACAGCAGTTACAGGAGTTACAATCAACTCCTCGCCCTCATCTTGGAGAGTCCCTGATCTCCGCCATGGTCGTAATGGATTTATATAGTCGCCTTCGGGGATCAGCGGATCACTCATTCGTCTCTCGTTGTCTTCCGGGACATGGCCGTAAGCGTTACGTTCCCCAGGTTGTCTTTGTCCTAATACATCTTCAACTTTACTACCTGATGTAGTTCCAGATGCTTTTCCTTCTGCATCATAGCCACCTGAATCGTCAACCATTTTCATACGTTTAATTTTTCCAATTGCTGCCTTGCCATGTGTACGGTCAATACTTTTATCTGCAATACCCGCTTCAATCTCTTCTTGTGTGAACTTACCTTTTTGTCCTATAACGCTAACCATTGGCGCTTCAGATGTTCCAGAGTTTTCAACTCTTTGTGTTTCGTTTCCTAATACATCCTCTAGAGGATTAGCTGCTGCTACGTTTCTATCAATGCCTGCTGTAGCATCAGGATTATTTAGTAATGCCTGTACCATGGCTGCGTTTTTAATAGATGCTTTGTCATTGTCGGATACTTCATCACCAGCTTCTGCCAACATTTCAGATTCTATACTTGACGCCTCTTGTCTTATTTGTCCGGCTAACCCTGAATCTCTTTCTTCTATCTGGCTTAATACATTTTCTGCTTGGGCATTAGACTCTGCGAGATCTTCAGCTGATACATCAATAGCATCTGCTATCGCTCCACCAGCTGCCTTACCTGCTTTACTACCACCCCACCATCCAAGTGCCCCACCAATGATTCCACCTATAGCTGTTCCAACAACAGGGATAACAGAACCAATGGCTGCTCCAGCTGCCGCACCGGCTAATGCACCTGCTGCTCCACCACCACCTTCGCCTATTGCTTCTGATTTAGCTTTTTGTTCTTCTTCGGCATTTAACTCACCGGAATCTGCCATATCTTCAGCATTGTTAACACCGCTTACTGCTGTATAAACTCCCATGCCAACCGCTGCAACAGCTCCTAGAGCTTTGCCAGCCAATTTAGCTTTAGGACTTTTCATAAATTTACCTAATTTACCAGCCTTTTTGCCCTTTCCTTTCTTCTTACCACCGCCAGGCACCATGCCAGGAAGGCCACCGCCTTCTCCACTACCACCCATTGCCCCACCGTCTTTTAATATGTCTCTTATTTCCTCTAAGACATTTAGCTGTTTTTCAGCAAAGGGCTCTTTATCAATACCTGTTCTTTTGTCTACTTTACCTGGGCGACTTACCATTTTAGGTTGCGCCTTAATTGTTCCTGCTGGAACGGTTTCTGCTGTTGCTATTTCCTTATTTTTCTTATTAACTTTGCTTTCGTTAACTAGGTTTTCGTTTAGTTCCTGAGTTAATGGAAGGCCCATCGGATTTGTTCCAATGGATCCTCTACCGGCTAACCTTGCTTGTCTAGGATTTTCTGTTCTTTGTCTATCCTCTATCGCCTTAGATCGTTTAGCCATGTCCCCATCTGCAACAGGATACACACCTTTTCCAAACCCCTCACCATCCATAAAGTCTGTAGACTTAACTGTAGCTGGACGCATATCATCTCTTGCTGTTAGTAGTACGTTGCCTTGAGAAAATCTGTCTGCGTGTTCTTTAGCTGATTCAACTTTTGCTTTTGCTTTACCACCAAACATACCTCTAACATTATTAATTAGGCCACCACTATCCTTGTTACCAAACAAGTGATCCGGGGAAAATGCTGAGGCAAGTCCTCCCTGTTGATCCATGCCCATAAGTTCTTTAAATTTACTACCACCTGCCTGCTGTTTCATTACCGCATCAAGATCTATAGCATCACCAACACCCATAGATTTGGCATCTACTTGATACTTTGCTATTTGTTCAGTTAATTTTTGTGTCTCTTTAGGATCTCTAGATTTAGAATTTGTTTGTGATTGTAAGCCTTCTACAATAGCCTTGAAAGATTTACTTAGATCCTCTCCCTCTTGACCTGACTCAAAAGCTTTCTCAAGAGCTTGCATGGATCCTTCTTTTGCCAAGCCGACACCAATAGTATCCATGGCCATACTAGCGCCACTACCCGCTCTGTATTGGTTGTCTTTGAAGCCGGATTTCTCTTTTATAACATCACCGATAACTCCCACTGGAGCTTTAACAAACTTGCCGGCCTTCTCTCCTTCTTCATAATTATCATGCCATCTGTTGGAGGCAGGATTAAATACTTTCTCTTCTTTTTCTGCCTGTAAGTTTACTGCCATCATGGCAAGTTTACTAGGCGTGTTCTGTTTTCTTCCTTTTGCTGATGGCTTTGCACCAGTCTGTTTTCGTGAAGTTGTTGATGGCTTTACACCAGTTGTTGTAACTTCTCTATCTGATTCATTGCCTGTCGATATTTGTTGTCCACCACCACTTGGCACGTTACCCATGTTATTGTGCATGTCAGTTACTTTAGCGCCAATATCTGCTATCGCTGTTTCTAGGCGCTTATTGGAAGCTTGTCTCTTTCCATCTCTGACAGTAGATTTTTTGTTTCCTTCTTTTACTTCTTTGCCAAGATTTCTTGATTCTTTATTTATTTTTCTTTGTTGTAAGGCATCAATCCCCTGGGCGATATTTAATATTTTATTCTTGCCGGCATGATCTTTAAGGTAATCAAAGTGAACTTCCATCTCATCTTGGCTTTGCTTGAACTCTGCTCTTAGCTCTCCAATTCGTTGTTCACTCGGACTTGACTTACTAAGCTCCTCGCCAAGTAGTCTTCTTAAATCTTCTGTACCTTGATCCTTTGGCATAAATTATCCCCTTTGTGATTGCCTTTCTTTTTCCTTATCTGCCTTCTTTTGCAGGTGTGTTACTAACATACTAACGTAAACCTCTCTTTCCCATGGCATCATATTTTCAAGTTCCGTTAAACTATAATGATGTTCTTGCATTAACAGAAAATTCGTCTTATAAAAGTTTTCAAGACGTTCCTGAGAAAGAGCTATGCGAAAAAATGATCGTCTCCTGTAATCTCTACCATTTGTTCGGTATCACAATGCCTACATGTATAATTAATGGTATGCGATACAATAGGCATCGCTTCAAAGTAAGCTCTCATATCAGCCATTACATCTAAAGGGAGACTGTCTAAAAACACTTCAATGTCTTCAGGCGACTCATCATTTATATCAATTGTTTCTTCACCTTCAACCACACCCTCAATACATTTAGCTAATAGATCAGTATCGCTTGTCTCGTCTGCATCTTTAATTACACTACTAGAAGGCCATTTAAGCTTAATAGCTATTTCATCATTAACTTGTATTACGGTTGTACTTTTAGCTTTGTCTAAATCTTGTACAACCAACTCGCTTAGTTGTAATTCCCACGGTGATCTACCATCACAGTTTCCGCATGTAAGAATAAACTCTTGTGTCTCACCTACAGATTTTTCTCGTATTCTAATGAACACATCCTGTAGATCAAACATTGTAATGTCTTCTCCTTTAACCTCGCCAAAGGTACAATTCTCTACAACCTTTTGGCATGCTTCTACCATCTCTTTGTAGTTATCACTTTCTGTAACCAACATTAAGATCTTTTCTTCTTTAACAAGAAAGGGCCTAAACGTGTAGGGTTTCCCTGTAGAAGGAACCTTACCTTTAAAGGTTGGTGTATCAATTTTTGGTAACATAATTTTCTCCTATATAATATAATGTTATAATTGTTTGCCAAGTTCAACGTCAATAGTATCAGATTCCCAATAGGCTGCTGATATAATTAATGTATTTCTTACTATTGATACCGTACCTTGGCTTAACGGTATCAAGTTTAGAACTTTCGGCGTACATTCTTTTAATGTCCAATACGCCGTTTGTCCGTCTTGTAAATCTAATGCTTTTACTTTAATGTCCATGTGAACATCGTCTGGGAATCCAACTCTCTTAGACGTAGCATTAACACATAAAGATATCCATTTTTCAAATGCTCGCCTTAAAGCCCAATCTGTATCTGTAAGGAATGTAAAGTTAATTTCATTTCCTAAGAACCCAAGATTAGAGTTTCTGTAATGTGTCCAATTGCCTAAGTTTACTTCCTTGTTGGCTACTACCATACCTGGTATCTGTACTTCTTCACACATTAAAATAATTTCATTATTTAATTCTGTATTTGAAATGCCATCAACTTTCATATTTTTAACTTGGCTGAAGTTAAAACTAACCTCAAATCTTTCAGTACGAGCTAATTGTTTTGATCTAATTTTTGCTCTAAAATCAGATATAGATCTATCGGCCATTAGTTATTCTCCATTGTTTCACGATAAACAAGAGCTTCACTAGCTCCTTGGAATCGTTGTACTGGTAAAAATATTGCAGACTTCCAATGTTTCGGATCTACTTTAAACATTCTACTTGTTATTTGATTTGATAAGTATCTCTTTGTACTTCTTCTTACTTCTGGGAACTTACTAAAATTACTTACTTGATGCCATTGTGTTCCTAGCTTACTCTTACTTGTTACATCTCCAGTTGGCAAAACTTTATCTAAAAGTGTTGATCTTAAAAGAGGAGTCAGGTAATGTAAGTTTATTCCACTGAACCCGTTAGGTAGTGGCTCTGTTATTAATACCAAAGGGAACGTGTCCCAATAAGGTAATGTTTGTTTAGTTTTTGGATTGTAAGTATACATATACATTGACCCGACATCTAATGAAGTAGCAAACTCTCCTAGGTCTGAGCCAAATACTTCGTTGGGTGTGTTGATAGCACTGGCAAAAGCCCTTACGGTCTTTTGATACCACCGAGCTGTTTGCTCCATGCCACCAGCTTCGTGTTGTATGTTGCCAAAAGGTTTATTGTCCATACCAGTATTTATACTAGATACCTAGTTCTTTCTCAGTTACTAGCTTAAATACCATATTTTGTTTACTACTGAAGTCTTTAGCTGCTAGCCATTTTGCTTCATTTACTGCGTAGTTTGCTATCTCTTGTAAGTATCTTCTAGTCTTTCTTTTCCCTGCCTTAGGGGGACGAGTAAATCTATCAGGTTTAACCTCGATCAGGAACTTCTGTACGCCCTCAGATTGTTTAACTTCTATATAGAAATCTGGGAAGTATCTATGTACTTTATTATCCATAGGACTTCTATATGGTATAGCTAACTCCTCAGATGCCCACCCGATAATGGATTCATTACGATCGCACCAGTTCATAAACTTTAATTCGTAGCTAGAACGATAAATTATTTTGTGAAAATCGCCTAAGTACTTCTGGCGGTTAATAGGAATAAATCTTCCTTTGTAAATTTCTTTGGCATAAACCATATAAATAAGACTATAACTGTTAAATAACTATTTATAGGACATAATACCATGGCAGCAGAAGCCACTCAATTAACGACACCAGGCAAACCTAGTACTTTATCAGCAGGTTCAGCTACACATAGCTATCCACAAGAGTTGGGTTCAGTGTCACAACCAAATGCTGTCCAGTTTTTCATACAAGCCCGGAGTACAAGTAAAGTAGCTACAGAAGCTAGAAGTGCAAACGCCGGTAGTTCAAAGATGAAAGAACAACAGGACAACTTCGATAAAGACTACACAAAGGAAAATAGAGTAAAAGGAGAAGAAGCAAAGATAGCAGCCGGTGGTGCCGGTGCCCTCGCAGGACTCATAGGTGTTACAGCAGCGTCGTCAAAAATCTTTTCGGCAGATGCTTCAGCTTTGGGAGTTGGTTTAATGAGCGCCGGCGCCGTTGCAGCAACAGGTGCATTAGCTGCGACCCTTACAACAAATACTAGCTTGGTGAGATTATTAGCAAATATACAACTATATGTTCCAGCATCAATTATGACATCATATTCAGCTAATTGGGAAGAAGCAGAGTTGGGTATTGCAGGAGTACTTGGTTCAGGTAGAATGAACATAGCAGACTTGATGGAACTACCTGAGTATGTAGCCAGAGGAGCAATCGGAGCAGCTGCTAACTTACCTAAAGAGATTGGAGGTAGTGGAGACTTTGCCTCATTAATTGAAGGTACAAGTAAGAAAGTAAACAACCCATACAAAGAGCAGTTATTTAAATCAATGGGTTTTAGAAAGTTTTCCTTTAACTATGCCTTTGCACCGAGAAATGAGAAAGAGTTATCAGAGGTACAAGCAATAATTTCATTGTTTAAGTATCATATGCACCCAGAAAAATCGAAGGGAGAACTATTTCTTGTTTATCCATCAGAGTTTAGTATAGAGTTTTGGTCGTTAAACAGTTCAGGCACCATGGAACGAAACCCACAATTACCAAGAGTATCATCTTGTGTTCTTACTAGTGCTAAAGTTACATATGGCCCCGACGGAAATTTTAACACGTTCATAGATAACGGTGCTGCAACAGAATATGGCTTAGAGCTACAGTTTACAGAACTAGAAACAATGACAGCAGATCGAATAGACGAAGGATTCTAACATGTACTTTAAAGCATTACCAAAATTATTTTACCCATACAAACGTAACGGGAAAACTACACGAACAGTTGTTCCAGATATATTCCGTAGAGTTCAACTAGATAGATTTTTTAAATTTAAACAAGCTCTTTTGTCGTACTATATTTCAGACGGCGAGGCACCAGAACATGTTGCACATAAAATTTATGGCAATACAACGTATCATTGGATAGTTTTAATTGCAAACGATATTATTGATGTGTCAAGAGAATGGCCAAAGTCTAATGAACAACTAACATTATATTGTAATGACAAATATGGAATTAATAATTCAGGCGAAGTTCATCACTATGTAATGGTAAGTGATAAATCTATCATATGCGATTGGGATGCTACTAGATTAGCAAATAGTGAAATAGAAGCAGTTACACACAGAGAATACGAAGAAGACATAAATAATAACAAGCGACAAATATTTTTACTTGATCCTAAATACTTAGGTGAGATAGTACTACAATATAAGTCCTTGGTAAAATGAGTTTAAAATATGACTGAGGTTAGTGAATCTAATAAAGCAGGCGATATAGTATTAGACCGTATTGATATTACTAGTAATGATAATGTTACTTACGATCTAAAATCTTATATGATTGAGTTCCGTTTAGTGGAAGATATGTTCGGACAGGTAATGTCAGGTGATATATCTATAGCAGACGCTACAAACGCAATAACAAATTTTCCAATTTTAGGCGGCGAAGTAATAACAATAAGATTCCGCTCACCTATATTTGAAGACGATCCAGATAACATAATTGAAAAATGTTTCCAAGTGTATGCTATAACAGATAGATCAGTTCTCAATGACAGAGAGCAAAGGTATATACTTCACTTTATGTCGTTAGAAGGAACAACAGATAGTTCTAAACCTTTATCTAAAAGATTTACTGGCTATACACATGATATGGTCAACGACATATATGTAGATTACATGAAGGAAAAACGTGTCCTTACTGAAGAAAAGTTTTCAGATCTAGTTATTGGCGATACGCCTCACACATCTGAGATTAACTACATATCTAATTTTTGGACACCTATTCAAAATTTAAACTACATTGCAAAGTATTGTAATGGCGCAGAATTCAGAGGTTCTGATTATGTATTTTTTGAAAGCAATAAACACTTTTTCTTTACATCAGTACAAAACCTTATTAAGAAACAGGAAGACGCCATATTCGATCAATACAGATACGACCCTCCTGGAATAACAACACCAGTAGCTCGATCACCAGAATATAGTTTTGCAGGTGCTGAACTAGATCCAAAGTTTACGCAGATATCAGATATTAAATTACCTAGAACAATAGACATTTTGGACGGACAACAATCAGGTTATTACTCACAGTCAGCAAGAGCATACGATTTATTTACAAAAGAAAGAGTAGAAGCTTATATAGATATACGAGATTCTTTTTCAGAGTTTGTACATACAGATCCAGGCATACCAATTCCTTCAGGCATACAACGACACCCTATGTCAAGGCAAACATTAAAGGTGTTGAACAGTTTTGCTTATGTAAAGCCAATGTCTATACCAGGTGGTAAAGCTAAATCTACAAACGAAGCAGTGGTATACAACACCCTTTACAGGGACAATTATTTAAATTCATTTAAAGATTACACGTTTGAAATTACAGTTCCAGGTAGAACAGATATAGCAGTAGGACAATTAATTGTTATTAAGTTTCCGGCTACAGGAGATAAGTCTGCAGACACTTCGGT
>Ga0308011_10000839_pt1 | contig 15100 bp, 7 predicted proteins | sample Neamet177_FD_203144 | JGI IMG/M metagenome (GOLD analysis project Ga0308011, IMG submission 203144) | Marine microbial communities from water near the shore, Antarctic Ocean - #177 | ecosystem: Environmental > Aquatic > Marine > Unclassified | place: Southern Ocean | collected 2014-07-25 | reverse complement strand
TTCTCGATGAGCGAATTTAGCGCAAGCGATTCCTCCAGCCTTATCCATTAAAGACAAAAGGCGGCCACCGAATAGGGTATTGTATGAGTTTGTATCCTGTGGAAATACTTCTTCAATGAGGGTAACTGGTTCCTTGGTATATGGCTCCATGTTCATTGGGATATCTTCCTCCTTCAAGAAGCCATGTAACAAAGCAAGGGGCAAGGGGTGGTTTGATGACACCCCTGCCTGTCGACGGGTTATGAGCGGTGACAAAGTCTGCATAGGCTTGGTGTCTGGTGGCATCGATTCACCAGTTGCAGTTGCTCGTATGCTGATAAAAGGATGGAAAGTGCACCCTCTGCATTGTAGTCAAGAGGAGATAACAGGTCCAGCAGCTGAACAGAAAACGATTGCACTTTTGCGCCATTTTCTACAGATGGAAGGGCCGATTGGTGATGCGGCAAGAAAGAACTTATCGCGGAAATTAATTGTAGTACCAGTCGCTAAACAATTATCTCTATTTACTGAGCAATGGAATCATACAGAGTATTTTATTCATATGAAGAGGATATTTAACAGATTGGCAGATAGAGCGGCGCTTGAAGTTACGGCAACTCATGTATTAACTGGTGAAAATTTAGGTCAAGTTTCAAGTCAAACATTGGGTAATTTGGGATCTATTGAGCAGGCGACTAATTTACATCCACTTCGCCCATTATTGGGTTTTGACAAAACTACAATCATGCACATGGCTGCTGAAATCGGAACCTTTGAGATAAGTAAAGGTCCTGAAGTGTGCGATGCTTTAGGGCCAAGACATCCCACTACAGTAGGCAATCAAGAATGGTTGGAAAAGAGCGAAGAGCGCGTTGGTGGCATGGATAATATTTGTGATGAAGCTTGGGAAATAAGGAATTATGTTGATTTGTGATTTTTATTACACTACCGAAATAAAAACCCTAATTCCTGTGAAAATCAATGATTTCAACCCTCCGTAGGAGGGTGCCAGTGAAAATATGAAATTGACAATGAAGCGACTAAGTTTTAGGTGGTTTCTCCTTCGCGAAGGATAGCAGGTGATTTTATGGCACAACAGAATAGAAAAATTAGTACATCAATGTTCTTGGTAGCATTGATGTTATTCGCACCACTAGCGGCATCATCAACAGTAACTACATTCGCAAATGGCGATTCAGAAGTAGATATTGAATTGAGAGACGGATCGGCATATTTGAACCTAGTTGACGGATTAGTTGACATACCTGCGGGGGAGACTGTAACCGGTGCATCTTTGAAGATTGCAACCAATATGATTGAACATTCATCCCAGGCCAGAATTGATATTGATACTATCCCACGTGTCTGGAATCCTGCATACAATAATCAATTGACAATCTTCTCCAATATTGATGATTTCCAAATCGAAGATGGTTCTCAAGCAACACCTGTTAGTTTGAAGTCAGATGGATTCCTGACAGACTTTGAAGACACAGATGGTGGTTTTATGGACGTGACTAATCCACCACCACAGAGTGGAGTTGGCTGGGAACATGGTTCACTATTCGGTAGCTCGGTTATAAATTCTAATTGTGCATCAGGAGCTGACTGCTGGGGGACAAATATCTATGATGATAATTACACCGATGACAATGGTGCTCAAGCATTCGATCTACGTATGAACTCTCCTGAAATGTTTGTCAGCCCTCAGTTGAAAACTCATACAGCTCACTTCGCATCATGGCATAACTTGGAATCCTTTGGAACATCTGGAACCAATCCTCAAACAAGATATACAGATTGTGCATATGTGGAAATTCGTTCATCCTTGATAGCAGGTCAATATGACCCATTATCCTCTGTAGGTTTTGATTATATTCCAATCGATATTATGAACTCTAGCGGAATTAGTCAAGGAAATGGCTACTATGGAAAGAGTACCTCAACTACAAATAATCAGATTACATATCATTGTGGTGGGATTCCAGATAATACTCCTAGGTCATACGGTCTTGGGGGCAAGTCAACCACCTTAACCAATCCAACTGGATGGGCCGATCTTGCATTAGATTTGAAAGATTATGTTGGTAAATATATTGAACTCCGTTTCGTAATGGAGCATCAAGGCTACAACCCTCCTGCTGGCTGGTCTGTACAAGATTCCAATACCTCCGGATGGTATGTTGATAACTTCAGATTGGGCGACCTGTTACCTCAAACTGGTGAAATGACAATTCGTGGTTTCCTACCATCTACACTTGGTGGAGAAAATCATCCGAATGGATTCGGAATCCTTAATTTGGAATCCGAGATTACTACTAGCGCAACTATTGAAGTAGATGTTATTGATTCAACCAATGGTCAACTTGTAATTGATAACGATGGCGTTGCTATGTCCGGACTGTCAGGGAAGATAATTGAATTATGGGATGTTAATTCAACAACTTATCCAAGTATTAATTTGAAATTTAGATTTGATTCAGGGCCAAGTCGACTAAGCACGCCTGTATTACACGGTTTAGGCATGGGGACTCGTATCGGTACTGGATTTAACCAAACCTCAGTTGGTATGAATACAATTGTCAATGGTGTATGGCAATCTCCTGGTATGGGAGAACCGATGATGTATTCACCGAGTCTTGTAGATACATCATTTACAGTTGCATTGGATAGACAAAAGTTCAACCGCCCGATTACAAGTATTACTCCAGTAATTCAAGATGATTGCTCAGAAGACCCGGGCATTGATGTTTTCTACATGGGTGTAGCGGGTGTTGAGACTCTGTCAAATAATGTCGCTACAAACATGACTGAGCCGGTATTCGGATTCAGGGCAGTTATTTCTTACGCCAATCCATGTAATATTGGTGGTATGTGGTTTGACCTAGCATTTGGTCACCACGCTGAGAGAATTCAGATAGATGTCGCTCATGATGGTGATATTGATTGGGGCTTTGATGAACCTGCGTTTGGCTCTTTTGGTAGACAAACAACTCTTTGGAATAATAAGGCAGCCGGTATAAATTATGGAGCAGAAAGCAAAGTAATGACTACAGACTTAGCAGGGACTGCAATTGGTGGACATTTCATGCTACCTAAGGGCTCGGTTGTCACTGCTGCAGATGTGGCATTTGACGATATTACAATTCATTCTAATTCCGATCAGATAGAAGGATTTGACCTTTATCTTGTTTCAGGTTCGCAAGAATATAGTCTTGGTAGCATTGATAATCTCTCTGTTGTCACCACTGAAGGACTTCCAAATTCACTCGGTCTCTCTGACGCATTAAACTCATTATTGACAAATCCAATGGTTCCACATAGCCATGATGATGCATATGGCAATAAATGGATGACCTTCTTTTTCAAGGCGACATCTCCAAATGCTAGCACAGGTACTTCCATGACCGTTAAAGGATTAGATATTATTTACGATTATTCAACTGTAATAAATAATGGTGATGGACTTGATTCAGAATTAAACCAAGGTGTTGCACTTTGGGATGGAGGAGGAGCAACTGCTAGTGTACCAATTGCAGTAATCTCTACAACAGGTGGTGGAGTGACACTATCGGACCTTTCACTTTCAACAAGCACTGGATATGACAACACTATCGCAATGAGTGGTAATCCTGTTGGACTATACCCTAACGGTGACATTTATGAAATCGTAACAACGCACACAGTTGACCCATTGACAGGTTCTTCACTTGCGGAAGCAACCCTTTCATTCGAGTCTAATACAGGTAATGTGATTTTGTCATATTCGGAATTCTTAGGATTCTCCGAAGCAAGTGATGAAGACAACTTAATCACACTTGAATCGTCAACATATTCTGATATTACTAATGGTAAAGAAGTAGTATGGAGATTTAGAGTAAATCCTAATTGGGAAGATACTGAGACAGTTAGAATCTATTCTGGCTTGATTGCCGGTAATGGTGTAAATGGTCTCCCAGATGCAATACTGCTGGCTCCTGTTGGGGGCAATGCAGTTGAAAATGATGCAGGATTAACAAGTTTCTCATTACAGAACAGTATTGGAACTATTCAAGATTTAGATAATGGTATGTCTAATCAAGAAATCAAATTAGTAGGTTCAATCAGACTTCAGGACCTTGATGCATCACCTGACCCAACAAGTTACTACATGGTATTACAATTGCGTCATATCAACAATACAGAAGGTAATGTGACTACTGAATGGGAAGAAGTTGCAAATCAATCTGGTGTAATTGGTGGCGATTTCAATTGGAATATTGACCTCGGTTCAACAGCAGCAGGAGAAGAAACATATCGATTCAAGATAGATGGCTACCAAGGCGGAGATACTCTCTGTCCGAGCCCTTCACTTCGCCCTGATGCTGATTGTGCAATTCCATTTAATTTAACGATTGATACATATGACCCGAATTTAATGAATTTGCAAGTATTGAATGGTCAAGTGGATGAAAATGTAGATAGCAATTGGAGAACACTAATAGACGATACATGGGTTGTTCCTTCTGCAAATCAGAAGATTAGAATGCAAGCACAAGATTTGCCAAACCCTCCTGCAACTTTGGACTTATACATTTGGGTTCAACACGATCACGATGCTGATGAAGACGGATTTGCAACAGCTGACGAATATATCAGTATTACATTGACCAGTGATGGTGGAGTACCAAATTCAAACTACTCTGGAGAATACAACGATTATGCCAATGAGGGTCAAGATCCAGTTGGCAAGGTCAGTTTGTGGATTGAAGGATTTGACTTAGCGGGCAACCCAATTGATGGTGGCGCACCAGGATTTGAAAATGACTATGTAACATATGTTTCAATGTCATCAAAGAATCCAGTAATTAGAAACTTCTTCATCGATGATTCAAGTGATAATCGCTTTATCAATTCCAACCAACAACAATGGCAAGGAGATTGGAATCAAACAATGTATGCTGGAAATGAATATCGGCTAATCGTAGAGGCTGGTGACGATAATGGATGGCGTGATGTTGATTACATTAGAATTGATTTAGATGACTCTCGTGAGGATATGACACTATGGTATTTCCCACGTAATGAGACTGCTTGGACTGATAGCCAATGGATAGATGTCGTTGCAGAAAGCGATGATAGCGAAGGTCCACGCCTGTTAAGAATGGATGGTGGCCATTTAGTTGACACCTTTGAATCAGACTTTTATCTTGAATTACCTATCAGAATTGATTGGGGTGTACTGGGTGAAGGGAATACATTGAATTCTCCAGTACTCTATATGCAAGACTTGGACAATCCACGTTATAGAATGCTGCCAGTTTCTGGCCGCCACATCCAATCTTGGTTCTACAGTGACGGAATCCAACTAGATTTCAGAACTGATGAAGCGAATGACTTGATGGTCACTCCAGTCTTTGCCGATGAGAGTGAACCATTTACCTCGGATATCAGAAAAGGATTCGTTTATCCAGGTGACATAGTGTCATTTGCTGGACAATACGCATATATTGACGGAATTTATGACAGCGTTTACATCAAGCCTGAGGTTGAAATGACTTTGAAGGTCACACGTGAAGATGGTGTGATGGATGGTGCCAAGGGATATCAAGCATATCCAGGTGAAACATTCTACCACAACTTCACAGGTGGCGAATTCAACATTAATATTACAGCACCTCCAAGAACAAATGATTACAGATATACATTTGAGTTGGTTGATTTGCCAAATGGTGCAATCGATTCGACTTATGGGCTTTGCTCGGGTACCTCTTCCTTTGGGTGTGCTTCCTTTAACATAAAGGTCGACGATAACTCTCCACGTGTTGCAACCAACTCTTGGACGGCAAAGAAAGGAGCAACTGGAGAAATACTTGCAGGATTTATTTCTACATCAAACTATCACTGTATTGATGTTTCAGTAATTATTGAAGAACAAGAAGCGCTCTTCCCAGGTGATGTTCAAGTTGCTTGGAAGTTCTTTGATGACCCAGCAAATGATATCGCATGGGGTAATTACAGGTCAGCACATGGAAGCGATCCGATGAAAGAAAATCTAGAATTATCATATGCAGGTGGTTCATATTTCGCTACAGGTGATTGTATTGATTTGTGGCCACTTGAAGAAGGTCAATTCGACCCATCTCCAGAGGATATTAGCGGTGTAGAAGTGATTTTCTGGATTGAAGGTGTTGATTCAGCCGGTTCTCAAATTACAGGTGGTGGTGGATTACAAGGAGAGGGTGTCGGGCATATTGTCTCAGGAGAACTTTCTCACAAGTCAATTTATAATTTCATTCATGAAGAAGCAAAGTTCGACATATTAAATGTAAAGATGAATCCTTCGAATCCTACTGTAGGGCAAAAGATGACTCTTGAAGTTGAATTGAGAAATACAGGTACAATGGCAGGTGAAGCAAGTCTTATTGTGAAGTCTGTAATCAATGATGGAATTCCATCAAAGGTTGGAACCATTGAAACGGATGAGATGGCTATTGGACAATCCGCTTGGTACACTATTGAACTCGAAGCGTTCCCAAGTGCTACTACTGGAATGTATTACACGATTATTGACAATTCATCTAGTGACCTCAAGTACGATGGTTCGCTAGTAGGTGATCAATTCAATGTCAAGGTTCAAGAAGAATCCGATGGCAGTAGTGCAACATTATTACTAGCGATTGTTGGTATTATTGCTGCTGTATTAGCAGTTCTTGTTGTTGTATTATTCAAGCGCGGCCAGGATAATGACAATTCATCAGACCTCTATGGCGGTGGAGAATACGAAGACGAAGGCGAAGGTAAGGTCTATGCAGAATTACCAACTCACTCTTCCCCACCTGCAAATATGGATCCAGAAATGGCTAGAGCGATTGAAACATTCCCTCAATGGAATCAAGCAGAAATCCAAGGTTACTTTGACCAAGGGTGGAGCATTGAAGCTTTACAAGACTGGGTAAAAGGACAGTGAAGGTGAAATCTTGCAACCGATTCTATCATGGGGCGACCTTGTTTGGTCTGACCCAGATGGCGGAAAGATCATCCTCCATGGTACATTACCTACGGTAATTTTCCCTCTTAAAATGAGGCCAAGAGAATCATGGCATGGAATCGCTTTACTCGAATCAGCAGATGTAGTTGATTTGTGGGAACAGGAAGAGATCGATGAAGCAGAATCTCCGGGGGTCAATCTCAATCACAGTCTTATTTCCGGTGGCGGATTGGCAATTTACCTCGATGATGTTACCGAATTGGAAGGTGTAGTTTCAGGAAGATTCCCTGACCCTGAACCTCGTAGGTTACATCGCAATGCTGTGAGGCACGAAAGGCCAGTTTATTTCGTCGAACCGACAGCCGATGATGAGGAATGGTACGAGCATCTGAGTAAGGAAGCAAAAGCCGCATCCCATTGGAGAAAGTTACTGGGAATGATCAGTCTTGGTGGAAAGTGGCGCAAAAGAATGAAGAATAATGTCTCCAAAGCGAGAGAACCACCTAAAGGTGTCACAAAGAATATGGCTTCAGCAAGCGTATTGGCACTGACCTGGTGGCAACTTTCTGAATGGCTAATAAATGAATCAATATCTTCATCAAGAGATAATCGATTCGCAGCAAGATTACGCGGTGCATTAGCAGATTTAAGAGTCCAACATGGTGATGATGCTACACTAATTTTACCGATGCATATGCCATGGAGGAATGCTATTTATTTAGCGCTCGATGGGCAAGATAAGGTTGAGAAGATTTCTTCATCCCCCCCCGACTCGGATGACACAGAGGAGGAGTGATTATGGCGACAAAAGGTATCGATGTACGAGTTGAAAATCATCTTGTTCGTTTTATTTCGCGAACACCGGTTGACCAAGATTCAGTTGTTGCACAACTGGGTGGAACTGCAACTGGTGGAGTTGTAATCAAAGTCTTAGATGCTCCTCGTGCAACAATCGTTATCGATGCAGATGGAAAGATAGTAGTGCATGGAACTCAGCGTGTTGAAACTGCACGTGCAGCTGCAAAGGAGTTTCTTTTACAGATGGGCCTAGATGATTCTGGACTTACTACTGAATTAGGTCCGATGGTCGCTTCATTTGATTTTGAAGAAACTATCGCTGTTGAGTCTATAATCGGCGATATTGGGGCAGGGGAAGCGCAGTATGATGCTCGTCTTGGATGTACTATCATCGAAGACTCAAGGCACGACATCACTCTAAATATTTGGCCAAACGGCCGCTGTATTGCTATTGGAGCGAACTCCCCTAATATGGTTGCAATGGCTGCAGTATATTGGAAAAGCAAATTCGCTGAAAAAGGATATTTCATCCAAAGAGTTTGATTGAAGCGTTGGTTTTAGCACAAGAGAGAATAGCCATAACCTTGTGGCAATAATAGGTGAACACTGTGAGTGAATTATCCAAATTATGGGATGGACCTGTTACCGACAACCATTTCCATCTAAATCGTAAAGGTTTATTTCTCGAAGCCGCTCGTGATTTTGAGAGATTCGGGGGTACGGATTTGGTTCTAGTTCACTGCCCAGACTTTGCATCACCGCCTACTTCTAAAAAAGGCCACAGCGACACATATGCGGATACTATTTCAATGGCTGAAGCAGTGCGCAAGGAAGTCGGATTAGGGGTTAGGGTAGTATTGGGTCCTCATCCTGCTGCATTCGCGCATCAATTAGATAATGCAATTAAAAGTGAAAACCAACAAGGAATCGAAAATGCTGCCAATAATTATCGTGATAGCATTGATGCTGCATTAGAGTTTGTTCATGAAGGGAAAGCGCACGCTATTGGCGAAGTCGGTAGGCCACACTGGGAAGTCTCAAAGCAAGTGTGGGATATGTCCAATCTGTTATTATCGGAAACAATGCATTTGGCTAGCCAAGAAGGTATTACCTTGCAGTTGCATGTTGAAGGCGAATTAGAATCTACATATTCGGATTTGTCACAAATGGCGATTAAGTCTGGAATGGATTGCAAGAAAATAGTAAGGCACTATGCTCCAGCGAATATCGATGCAGAAATAACCCAGGGAATCACTCCAAGTGTGCTGATTGGCAAAGGGGCGATTGAGGAATTGATGGATAATATTACGAAATCAAGTCATGGATTCTTACTAGAGACCGATTATATGGATGACCCAAAACGCCCAGGTGCAGTATTGGGTCCGAAAACAGTCCCGAAGAGAACGAAACAACTGTTGGAACTTGGAGTCGATGAGGAAATACTGTGGAGAACTCACCAAGATTTACCGAACTTGCTGTATGGCGATACTGTGCGTGCATAGGTGTTTTTGTGGCTCTGTTCTCCATTACATTGATGAAAGAGTGCTTCAACCCACAACCGGTGAGAGATATGCGGAGAGGTCAGATTCTAGCTTTTGCACTGGCATTTTTTATGCTTCCAGCATTGACTGGAATGGCTTCGGCTCAGGATGTTCCAACGGCGCCTAGTGTTGAGATTGATTGTGAATCCGATCCGGTAATGAATGTCCACCCATCATACTACGAATCAGTTGACTTAACTTGTGTAGTACGCAACCCCTCATCCTTCCAAGAAACCATCTCAGTTGAAAAAGAGTGGGAAGGGAATAATGTAGAGATGATTATGTTAGAAGATACTTTCGATCTAGCAGCAGGTGAAGAAGAAGAATTCACCATCACCTTTTCAGGTCCGACAAAGTTGTCAGCAGACACGAGTTATTCATTCGTATTAAATGCTCAAGTTGATTCAGTTGGCCCATTTATGTGGGATGCGACAAATACAAACGCATCATATGAAGGTGATTTCACAGTTTCTACATACGGAATGGTCGAATTAGAGATGAGTGACAAAAGCGTTAGAACTTTAGAGTTGGATGAGCAGAGAGTAGTATCATTTCAATTTTCCAACTACGGTAATGATGAAGATAAAATTAGAGTCTCTATTGCCAATGAAGCAGAATTAATTGAAAGTGGCTTCAGTTTTCCATTGGGCACATTTGTTGCGGAAGACGTAGCATCTGGAGGGGTTTCCTCAATCCGTGACCTGACAATAAGTGCACCTTCTTCAGTCACTAAAGAGTTACGAGTCCAGATGATAATTCGTGCAGAAAGTACCAATGACGATGATGCGGAATTCAGTGAAATAGTAATTACTCTATTAGTAGAAAAACCTAGTGAAATTTCTGGATTGGGTGGGCTTGATGAAATGAGTACTGGAGATATGAAGAAATACGGGGCAATTCTTGGCGCTGGTGTTCTTGGAATATTCATTCTGGTATTGGGTCTGAAGGTAGTGGGTAGGAGATCTTCAGAAGGAGCAACAGTGCGTACAATAGAACTGCCTGAGGTTGAAGAAGCGACTAAGCCTGCTGTTGAAGATTTAGATGAATTTGATGATATGTTCGACGACTTAAGTGATGAAGAAGATGATTTAGATTCATTCCTAAACGACCTGTGAATGTTTAGTCCGTAGATACGCGGTAACTACCGTACTATTATTTTTCCGCGCTATTACAAAGCGGTGTTTAAAAAGCATCAATTCGGGGTGCGTCGGCCTATTTACAAAGGTATTAAAATCTCTATATTGTGTTGCTAATCAATGGTAACAGTCAAAGGGCTGGTGTAGCGGGCAACACCTACCCAATGAACAGGTGTTGTTATGCTCGGACTGCAAGGAAAAACCGCATTTGTTTTTGGCGTAGCAAGTGAGGATTCAATCGCTTGGGCGATATGCCAACATTTGGCTGCGTCAGGTGTCACGTTATATCTCGGTTATCAGAAGAGATTTATGAGCCGCGTTTTCCAATTAAAGGATAAATTACCAGAGATAGCGGGTTTCTATCCACTCGATGTTGCTACCGATGCAGACACCCAAGAATTCTTCGATGCATTTTCCGCCGAGAATCCAGGTCTGAAAGCAGATATTTTGATTCATGCGATAGGATTCGCACCTCGTGGATGTTTTGACCGGCCGATATTATTCGTCGAAGATCAAGATATTAACACAGCGATGACAATATCTGCAAATTCATTGCAAAGATGTTTGAAATTTGCATTACCTTATCTGAATGAAAATTCATCAACAATTACTCTAACCTATGCTGCGGCAAATCGTTTCGTTCCAAATTATGGAATAATGTCCATGGCCAAAGCCGCATTGGAATGCTGGACTCGTGAACTCGCTTGCCACCTAGGTCCCGATGGTCACAGAATCAATGCGATTTCATCTGGGCCGATTCCAACTCTAGCCGCTGGAGGAATTCCTGGATTCGATAAAATTCTTGACCATGTGGAGGCCAATGCGCCTCTGCGCCGTAATGTCACTCAATCAGATGTCGCTGGCGCTGCAATTTGGTTGGCAAGCCCTCTTTCAAGCGGTGTGACTGGGCAATGTATCTACGTTGATGCTGGTTACTCAATTACGATGGTGCCACAAAGTATTATGGACAACTAAGTGGTGTTTCTATGTCTCTTAATACTGCAGATGGAAAGGAATGCGAAGGTCTTGAGCAAGGCCCCTTTGAACCGATTGCAGTAATTGGTTTGGCCGCTATAATGCCAGACGCAGAAAACTCGAGCCAATTCTGGCAGAATATCATTGACGCTAAGGTCAGTATCAAACAAATTCCAGAAGGAAGATGGCCTGGCCCTTCAAATCATTTCTGGAGACAAGGTGGCCCCGGGGCTGTAGAGGAAGGCTTCACCTATTCCAAAATCGGTGCATTGGTCACCGGATACGAATTCGATTGGAGGAGATGGAGGCAACCTCCAGGAACTCTTCCTCAGATTGACATCTGCCAGCAATGGGCAGTCGCAGTATCAGCCGATGCAATAGAAGATGCTGGCTTTGATGGAAAATCAAAAGACATCGACCGAGTTAGAACCGGAGTAGTTTTTGCAAATGCATTAGGTGGAGAAAACCGTAACATGTCAAATATTCGTGTTTGGTCAAACCATACCAAACAATTGGCATCCCAACACGGCTTACCTGATTCAAACATGGATTCATTCATTGAAGATGTAGTTCGGGGTACTCCGAGGATAGATGAAGATACCATGCCAGGAGAATTGGCTAACGTGGTATCAGGAAGAGTTGCAAACCTGTTGGATTTACAAGGACCTAATCATGCAATGGATGCTGCTTGCGCATCGTCTATGGCGGCGGTATTGGATGCTTGCAGATTGCTGCAAACAAGACAAGTTGATACAATGCTAGCGGGGGCAAGCGACCGTACAATGGATCCTGCTACATTTGCTAAGTTCAGCGCCATAGGTGCATTATCAGCAACACATTCCACCCCGTTTGATGCTAAGGCAAACGGATTCGTAATGGGTGAAGGAGCAGGTGTATTACTTCTCAAACGCCTAGGCGATGCAATCCGTGATGGTGATGAGATTAAGGCTGTAATCAGAGGAATCGGTGGTTCATCAGATGGTCGAGGAAAGGGGATTACAGCTCCAAGTCAAAGAGGGCAGGTACAAGCGATGGCACGTGCTTACAATCAAGCGGGATATGATGCATCCAGCGTTCAGTTGGTCGAAGCTCACGGAACTTCAACTAAAGTTGGCGATGCTACAGAACTATCAACACTGTCACGTCTATGGACTGGATTTGATGGCGGCGACCATATCGCAGTCGGTTCAATAAAATCGCAGATTGGACATCTAAAGGCCGCAGCAGGAATTGCAGGAATAATGAAATCAATTCTTGCACTCCACCACAGGACAATTCCTCCGAGTGCAGGATTCGAAACTCCGAATCCAACAGTTGATTGGGGCAGCATACCATTTTTCGTACCAACTCAGGCAATGGAATGGCCTAGGCCGGAGTTAAATCCACGCAGAGCTGGTGTTTCCGCATTCGGTTTTGGTGGCACTAATTTCCACGTCGCTCTCGAAGGATATGAACCGGATTTCCACGCACCACTGGCACAGCAATGGCAACAGAGATGGGATGCATATTCGCAGCCACTCGATGGTTCCCGAAATAAACAAACAGGTGAGGCGGTTGCAGCCTCGATATTGGATTCCACGGCAACACCTTCAATGACACATCAACAATTAAAACAAATTGAAGGTGGAATGTTATTGCTTTCAGGCAGTGATGTTGGCCAAATAAAGCAACAAATAGAATCTATCTCTTTCCAAGGTCCTAATTTTGATGAGGACCCAAGAGGACTTCGACTTTCACAAGCACTCGAATCCATCAGTGGAAATTATTCATCGTCCGATAAGATTAGAATGGCACTTATTGCAACATCGTGGGCTGAATTCAACAAACGTTGTGCCCTTGCGGTGAAAGCGATGGATGATAAAGAGAAGTGGGGGTTCTTACAAGCACAAGGAATTCTATTGACCGATGATGCTGCGCTACCTGCACAAGCCAAGGTTGCCCACATGTATCCTGGTCAAGGAAGTCAGTATGTTGGAATGACACACGACCTTTGGCAAAGATATACTTCTGTGCAAGAGGTTTGGAAGCAATCCGATGTGACCATGACCGAGGTCTTGAACGGTGAAAGTTTGTCATCATTTATTCTTCGTTCAGGATTGAACAAGCAACAATTGCTTGAAGCGGAACACAAATTGAAGCAAACAGAATACACTCAACCTGCAATGTTAACTGCAGATCTAGCGATCGAGAGGGCGCTGAATGACCATGGCCACAAACCAGATATGGTTGCTGGACACTCTTTGGGAGAATATGCCGCGTTGATGGCGGCGGGTATTCTCGATATGGATGGTGCTCTTCGTGCAGCAGCAGCAAGAGGCACTGAGATGGGCGCAGTTGAGGTTACTGACAAAGGTTTGATGGCTAGCGTTAGCGCACCATATGATGATGTTGCAGCGATTATTGAAGAGGTTGAAGGATATGTTATCGCAGCCAATAAGAATTCACCAAAGATGACGGTCATCGCTGGTGAAACCGAGCCGGTAAAGGCGGCTATGGCTGAATTTGAAAGTCGTGGATTCCAATCAGTAGCCTTAGCAACAAGTCATGCTTTCCATTCCAAGATAGTAGCACCAGCCAATGAACCGCTACGCAGATTCTTGGAAGAACTTGAGATACGATGGCCAACTATTCCAATCACTGCAAATGTAGATGGGCAATTTTACCCAATGTCTGGAGATGGAGATGCCAAACAATCGATACTGACTCAATTAGCACCTCAAATGGCATCTGCGGTCGAGTGGACAACACAAATTCAAACAATGTATTCAGCAGGTGCACGAGTATTCGTCGAAGTCGGGCCAAAGCGAGCGTTGAGCATGTTTGCAACTCAAATTCTTGAGGACCAACCATCGCTGCCAATAATGACCAATCATCCAAAGCAAGGAGGAATCGCCTCATTTATTTCCGCTTTAGGTATGCTTGCTCTAGCAGGTCGGATGCCGCAGTGGCCAACAGGAGAGTCTCCAGTATTGACCGAAGCGTTCCGTGCTGGCCCTATTGAAGCACATCAAGCAAGCACAATTTCAACCTCACAAACAAGTTCTTCTTTGGAAGATCTGCGCACAGCGGCTCGCCCACTTCCAAGTGGTGCGACACAACCTGTCGTTACACCAGTGGCACAAACCACAACAGTTTCCACCCAAAAAGACCCAGAGCAAATTGCTACTGAAGCAAAGAATGCTTACCTTGGAGACCGTATCTCAGCATTATGTGGTTATCCAGCAAGGTTCTGTAATGGGATGGTAAATCTCCGTCTTGGTCTTGGTCTATCAGATTCCGCTATCGGTAATCTGCTACAAACCATTGCCAGTGAATGCCAAACCGTGGCGGAAGTAGATGTTAGCAGCGCTCAAACTGCGGAAGATATAGCGCATTGGATTGCATCAGTCCCTCCACAATGGTCTGCCAAGACTAATTTAACTAAATTGCCTAGTGCAAATCTTTCACAGCAAGGTGCTACAGTAGTTACTACTGGAAACGATACCATGGCAAACCGTAGAGCGGACCCATATGTCATCACAGGTGTTTCTCTTGGTCTTCCTGGTGGAGAGAAAGTATTCGACGAGGATACCTTTGAACGCCTTGTCCGTGGTGAGACTTGTATTAGCGAAGTTTCAGATGAATACAAACAAAGGTTGCTTGACAAGAACTTAGTTCGTCTAATCAAAGGAAGAGATGGTTCAGTCAATATGGAGAAAGCA
>Ga0308011_10000837_pt1 | contig 15119 bp, 10 predicted proteins | sample Neamet177_FD_203144 | JGI IMG/M metagenome (GOLD analysis project Ga0308011, IMG submission 203144) | Marine microbial communities from water near the shore, Antarctic Ocean - #177 | ecosystem: Environmental > Aquatic > Marine > Unclassified | place: Southern Ocean | collected 2014-07-25 | reverse complement strand
CTTCCAGCACTGTGATTTGGTTGTTGTAACGACCTAGAAATGCTGTGGCGCCTGAAGCTGTGGTTCCACCTAGTACAGAGCCGGATATTACTCGATTATCAAACTCACCCTTTTGTGTCTCACCAGCTAACAGCTCAGTAGTAGATGCTCCTAAACGGGTGCGCACCAAACGTGGGTTATTCATCATTGGGCCAGTCAATGCAACAATACGCTGTGTTGGTAATTTACCGGTAGCAAACAGCTGCGCGATAGCAATCACATCCTGGTAACCAATAGCCCATACAGTTTTGGTTGCGCTAACAGGGTCCAACATATGGATATGTGTAGAAGCTAGGCCTGCAGGGTGTACCCCACTAAAACGCTCAACCTGAGTGCCATCGACTTGGGGCACTTTAGTGTCTGCAGCGGCACACACAAACACCAAACCTTCAGTGAGTTTAGTGAGCAGCTGTAAGCCTTGTGCGAACACATCTTGTTGGGCAGCAATAATAGGTGCTGGGTCTGCAGCTAAAGGATGAGTGTCTATGGCTGTAACAAATATAGAGCGCGGTTTACTATCAATTGCAGGAACTTTACTGAACGGACGCGTACGAAATGCAGACCACAGTCCAGAGGCCTGTAGATTTTGCGATACTTGTTCAGCTGTAAGAGAAGCCAAATCGCTGGCAGCACAGGTTGCAAAGTCTACGGCATCCTCACCATCGATGTCGATTACAACTGATTGCAATACCCGCTGAGCACCACGGTGAATTGCGCTGACTACGCCAGCAGCAGGTGCTGTATAATGCACGCCTTGTGTTTTCTTATCGGAAAATAAAATTTGCCCGAGTTTCACTCGATCGCCTTCTTTGACTAACATCGTAGGCTTCATGCCCACATAGTCAGCACCGATCACAGCCACTTGTCTTACCGCTGCAGCATCTTCGATGCTTTGCTGCGGCGCGCCAGACAAAGGCAAATCCAGACCGCGTCTGATTTTGATCATAAGTCGTACCCAATTGATAGCGTTACTGGTTAGTTTTAGCCATCACCAAGCACCATTGAGGGACGGTATATAAGGTGCAGCTAAAACGCTTGAAAAAATCCGCTTTATTATACGAAAATTCACACTATTTTTCCAGCCTTATAACTAAAAAGGCCACCCTAGGGCAGCCTTTTTAAACAATCGGTCAACTATCTACTCATGGTCCTGCAAAAAACACCACTAGACCAAACCCACTAAAAACACAAACCAGCTTTATAACTAGCCTTCTAGAGGAAACGCTGGTAATGCCGTATTAGTCACATGCTGTAACATGCGAATCACTTGGCAAGAATATCCAAATTCATTGTCATACCATACATAAACAACACAATTTTTCTTACCAGTTGCAACGGTAGCTAAGCCATCTATTACACCAGCTGCACGAGATCCTACAAAATCACTGGACACCGCTTCAGGAGAGTCAGTGTAGTCAATCTGTTTTTGCAGATCAGAGTGCAAAGCCATGTGGCGTAGGTAATCATTTAGCTCATCACGCTCAACTTCTGAGTGGAGGTTGAGATTAAGAATAGCCATAGATACGTTGGGCGTTGGCACACGAATGGCGTTACCTGTTAGCTTACCTTCCAATTCAGGCAGAGCCTTAGATACTGCTTTAGCTGCTCCTGTCTCAGTAATAACCATATTGAGGCCTGCAGCACGACCACGACGATCACCTTTGTGGTAATTGTCAATTAAGTTTTGATCGTTAGTGTAAGCATGGACTGTTTCAACGTGACCGTTATCCACTCCATATTTATCGTTTAAGGCTTTCAAAATAGGCGTTATCGCGTTGGTAGTGCAAGAAGCTGCAGATAATATAGTATCTGCACTCTCAATATCTTTTTGGTTGACGCCCATAACGATATTTTTAATGCCTTTACCTGGTGCAGTAAGCATCACCTTAGAAACACCATTTGCACGCAAATGCAAAGACAAACCGTCTTCGTCGCGCCACTTACCTGTGTTATCTATAACCACAGCATTACTAATACCATAGTCAGTGTAGTCAATTGAATCAGGTGAGCTGGCATAAATGATTTTAATCACGTTGCCGTTAGCAATTAACGCATTTTGTTCTTCATCAACAGTAATGGTGCCTTGAAAGGTGCCGTGTACTGAGTCACGTCGCAACAGGCTGGCTCTTTTGGCAAGATCGTTATCACTACCTTTTCGCACTACAATGGCACGTAAACGTAAGCTTTGACCCCCGCCAGTCTTCTCAATCAACAACCGTGCTAATAAGCGGCCAATGCGCCCAAAGCCATAAAGCACGACATCGGCTTGAGTTTTAGCACTGTCTCGATTTACCGCGCCTTTTAAGGCTTCGGCAACATAGTCTTGTAAACTTTGCCCTGCACCATCTGCACGAAAACCTATTGCTAGCTTACCAATATCAACATGCACGTTAGAAAGAGCTAGGCCCTGCATTACTTCAATTACGGGGAAAGTTTCGTGGACAGATAACTTAGTGTGTTCCAGCATGCGCGCAGCACGGTGGGACTTAAGAATACTAATAACAGAGCGATTTACAACGGAGCGGCCAAACACTGACACCTCTACGTTGTTTTCACGATAAACCTTGCCAATCAAGGGGATCATAGCTTCTGCTAACGCTTCACGTTCTTTCCAATCTGAAAACACTTGTTCTTGGCTCACGGTGAGTCCCTTTGTTTACCGCATTAGAGCGGTTTGGTTGTGGCTAGGTGGTTAACCTGTGACTTACCCATCACGACGGTGGGTTATTATCTTAGAAACATGCCGTTTTGGCAAACCAGAATTACAAATATTAAGCATTATCTATACTTATATCTGGTAATACGCACCCAGCGCAATAAACACCCACTGGAGCAAATGTTGATGAAATGAAATCTGTTGACATGATTACCACCATAAAAACCTAACAATCGCTCAACGGCATGTTTGAACCTTAAGACCCCTAATAAAACGTTATTTAGGGTTAATCCACCAACTGTAATTGCTAGCTGAATTTACCGTGCGTAATAATTTATTAAAAAACAGTGCAGATACTTATTTTACAGCTATGCTTTACCCGAGTTTTAAAAAAATATAAAAGGTTTGAGTTTCGCGCAAAAGTCTTGGAGTGTGACTCAATAATTGTAAATTTAACGATTAATATGAGGTCTCACATTGAATAAAAAGCTAGGAACCCTTCCTGTTGTCTCTATTGCATTTGGCGGCATGGTTGGCGGTGGTATTTTTGCAGTTACTGGTCTAGCCGTTGGGATTACTCATGGTGCTGCACCAATTGCATTCATCATAGCGGGCTTTATTGCGCTACTGACTGCATATTCATATTGGAAGCTAACTTTGGCACTCCCTAGTGACGGCGGAACTGTAGAATTTATTAACCAGGGATTCGGCACCGGAGTTTTGTCAGGAACGCTCAATATTCTTTTGTGTTTGAATTATGTTGTGCTGTTATCTGTTTATGCCTATGCATTTGGCTCATACGGGGCACATTTATTTGGCTTTGAAGATTTTAATTTATGGCTCCATGCTTTGTTGTCAGGGGTTATAGTTGTTTTGTTTTTGATTAATATTATTGGTGCTGACTTTGTCGTAAAGTCAGAGACCACTTTAAACATAGTAAAGCTTTTTTTACTGTTGATTTTTATCATAGCTGGTCTTTTGACGCCAATGCAGCACATAGAAACTCTATTTCCAAAAAATTATGATGTTTCTGCTTTAAGCATTTTTTCAGGAGCTATGATTATTTTCCTAAATTATGAGGGATTCGAGCTTGTTGCCAATGCCGCCAAGGAAATTAAAGATCCCAAAAAGACATTGCCAATTGCCTACATTGGCAGCGTGTTAATGACCATCATTTTGTATGTTTTGATTGTCACTGTCGTTTTGGGACATTTGTCTTTGACACAAATTAGCACACATAGTAACTATGTACTGTCTATTGCAGCAAATAGTGTTTTTGGGACTACTGGGTTCACATTAATATCAATCACTGCACTAATAGCGACAACTTCTGCAATTAACGCTACTTTTTATGCTTCTAGTCGATTGGTCGATAGCATTGCAAAGTCTAAGGAACTACCCCAAAAATTAGAAAGAACAATTCTAGGCAAAAAGATTTGGGGTTTAGTGATTTTTGCGTTTTTGGCTCTTCTATTAGCAAACACTGTTCCATTAAATGCTATCGCAACAGTGGGCTCAGCAGGATTCTTGATAATATTTGGCGCTGTAAACTGGATTTGTTTCCAAAAATCAAAAGACATTGATGCATCAAGCATTATCAGTATTACGGGTGTTATTTTTTGCTCTGTGGCTTTGTTAGCCCTGTGTTGGCACGTTATACAGTCTGAACTCACCCGAAATCACATTTGGATTTTAGTAGGGATGATCGCTTTTTCATATATTACTGAAGTGGTTTATCAAACTGTTAAAAAGAAATCAAACCTGCATGGTTTAAATTTAAAAAATGACTAATAAGGAGTTATTAACAGGCTAAATTCACTCTCTCGAAATACGCACCCGTTTAAGGTGCGTATTTACGCAACAACATTTTTATATGGACCAATGCACTAGGTTTTAATGCAAGTTAAAACAGAAGTCACTACAATAGCACTGTTAATTTTTGCCTTTACGGCCAACGCCTTAGGACTTTTGCGTGTTATTACAATCTATCCCTATGCCCAATAAACCGGGCAATAAGGCTCTTTGGGGACAAGCCCATGGAGCAACCTCTGCTTTGGCGATCGCCGAGGCAGCACAAGCTCATAATGGGCCAGTATTAGCCCTGGTAAAAGATACCGATGCAGCACTTAAGCTAAGTGCTGAACTGAATTTTTTCCTGGCCGATACTGGCTATGATTGCCTAATGCTCCCAGACTGGGAAATACTCCCATACGATAGCTTTTCAGCTCATCCAGATATCATTTCACAGCGCATAAGCACACTCAATCAAATCACTCACTTAAGCCTGGGTGTGGTCATAGTGCCTGTAGCAACTTTGTTGCACCGGTTGCCACCTATGAACTATTTGGCAGGCAACAGTTTTACATTAAAAACCGGGCAGGAGTTACCACAAAGCCAATTTCGCCAACGTTTGGATCAAGCGGGCTACTTACTTACAGAAACCGTATCTCAAGCCGGTGAATATGCCCTAAGAGGCGGCTTAATAGATCTCTATCCCATGGGTAGTCATGCACCGTTACGCATAGAGTTACTCGATGACGAGATTGAAAGCCTGCGTTATTTTGATGCAGACAGTCAGCGTACTACCGCCTTAATTACCGAATTTAATTTATTACCAGCGCGTGAATTTCCACTGACCGATGCCGCCATTAGCCACTTTAGACAAAACTTCACCAGCCAATTTGATCTGGACCCCAAGGCCTGCCCCATATATCAGGACGTAAGCCAGGGCTATGCTCCTGCTGGGATCGAGTATTACATTCCGTTATTTTTTAATACCATGTCTACCTTATTGGATTACCTCCCAAGTTCTGCTCTTGTAGTAAGACAAGGTGACATTGAAGCCCAAGCTATACATTTTTGGCAGGACATCGAATCTCGCTATGAAGACTATGGACATGACATAGAGCGTCCCCTGCTTGCTCCTAAGCAGCTATTCTTATTTATAGATGAGATGTTTTCTAGCTTAAAGAACTTTCCAATAATTGATGTTCAAGAAGGTGCATTAGTCAAACCAGAAGCTCAAAAAGGTTCGTATAATCTAGGGGGTGCACAAAACCCAGAATTGGCCATTAACAATCAATTATCCAACCCTCTATCAGCACTTCAAACAGCAATCAAAGGGCTTGATCAGCGCGTATTAATTTGTGCTGAATCTGCTGGTAGAAAGGAAGCTTTATTAGATTTATTTAAAGTGTTGCCCAATGCACCTATAGACATGGAAGGCTGGTCAGGACTTGTGACCGAAAAACCTAACTTTAGTATCTGTGTTGCGCCTTTGGAGCAAGGATTAAATTTACCCGAACACAAAATTTTAGTGGTCTGTGAAGCACAATTATTTGGGCAAAAAGTACTACAGCGACGCAGGCGGGACAAAGCCACAGAAAATCCTAACACTGCAATTCATGATTTAGCAGAGCTAAGCGTTGGTAATGCGGTTGTACATCAAGACCATGGCGTAGGTCGATACAATGGATTACAGACACTAAGTATAGATGGTCAAGATGCTGAATTTTTAGTATTGCTCTACGCCAACGAAGCCACGCTTTATGTACCCGTTTCTGGCATTGAGCTTTTATCACGGTATTCTGGTGGGGAAAATGCCCCACTTCACAAGCTAGGTGGCGAACAATGGACCAAGGCCAAGCGTAAAGCTGCAGAAAAAATTAAAGACACAGCAGCAGAGCTACTGCACATTTATGCAATGCGAGAAGCTCGAGATGGTCATGCGTTTCCAAAACCAGATGAAAGCTACCAAGCTTTTTGTGATGCGTTTCCCTATGAGGAAACACCAGATCAAGAGCAAACAATAAAAGCCGTGTTAAGTGACATGATGGCAGATCAGCCAATGGACAGATTAGTCTGCGGCGATGTGGGCTTTGGTAAAACAGAAGTGGCCATGCGAGCCGCCTTTATGGCTGTTAATGGCGGCAAGCAAGTGGCACTTTTAGTGCCTACTACACTGCTTGCTCAGCAACACTTTGAAACCCTAAGAGATCGCTTCGCAAATTGGCCCGTCAATGTCAGTGTGATGTCACGTTTCCAAACCAGCGCCGAACAAAATAAAGCCATGGTGCAAGCAGAAGACGGCAAACTAGACATTTTGGTAGGCACCCACAAAATTTTGCAAGGTAAGCTCAAGTTCAAGCGTTTGGGTTTACTTATTATTGATGAAGAGCACCGCTTTGGTGTTCAACAAAAAGAATCTTTTAAAAAATTGCGCTCAGAAGTGGATATATTAACCCTAACCGCGACTCCAATTCCCAGAACACTAAACATGTCTATGGCCGGCATGCGTGATCTATCTATTATTGCCACTCCACCTGCTCGGCGAATCTCCATCAAAACGTTTGTCAGGCAAGATGATCAAAAGCTAGTTAAAGAAGCTATTTTACGAGAGCTACTTCGTGGTGGGCAGGTGTACTATTTACACAACGAAGTGAAGACCATAGAAAATAGTGCACAAAGGCTACGTGAATTAGTGCCTGAGGCGCGTGTTAGCGTGGCCCACGGGCAAATGCGTGAGCGCAACCTAGAACAAGTGATGGGAGACTTTTACCACAAACGTTCAAATGTACTGGTATGTTCCACTATTATCGAGACGGGCATTGATATTCCTACGGCCAATACTATTATTATTGAGCGTGCTGATAAATTTGGTTTGGCCCAGTTACATCAGTTACGCGGGCGCGTAGGACGCTCGCATCATCAAGCCTATGCCTATTTAATGACCCCACACCCAAAGCTATTGAGTAAAGATGCTGTCAAACGCTTAGAGGCGATTGAAGCCACTGCAGATCTTGGTGCAGGCTTTACCCTAGCAAGTCACGACCTGGAAATACGAGGCGCTGGTGAGCTCTTGGGCGAAGAACAAAGTGGTCAAATGCAAGGCATTGGATTTAGCTTGTATATGGAAATGCTAAACCAAACGGTTGATGCCATGAAAAGAGGCGAGACTCCCAATCTAGACCAGCCCCTCACTAGGGGCACAGAAGTCAACCTCCATTTAGCAGCACTGATTCCTGAAACCTATTTACCAGACGTACATAATCGCCTAGTTATGTATCAACGCATTGCCAACGCTGAGCACGATGCCGCATTAAAAGAGTTGCAAGTGGAAATGATTGACCGCTTTGGGTTATTACCCGATCAAATAAAAAACCTTTTCCGTCAAAATCGTTTAAAGTTAAGGGCCAAGGCAATTGGTGTCACTCGCATTGAAGCATCAGCTGGCAGTGGGCGTATAGAATTTGGTAAAAATACCAATATAGATCCTATGATTCTAGTGAAGTTAGTACAAACTCAATCTAGAAACTTTAGGTTTGATGGCGCCACAAATTTACGTTTTACTTTACCAATGGAAAAGATTGAAACGCGCTTTCAGCGCATGGAAGATCTAATTAAACAATTGAGTTAATTATGGTATCAAGACCTACTTTGCACAGTGTTTTTTATAAACGTATATTGGCATGCTTTATGGTTGGGTTAATTCTGCCACAGGCAAATTCCGCCCTGGCCGCCATCAATAAGAGCGACACTTGGTACCAAATAGAAGTCATCGTTGCAAATCGCATAGATCACACTATAGACTCAGAAGCCTTTCCATCTATGCCTGACATTATATCTTTTGATAATGCTAGAGTACTTACTGAGTTGGATCCCACCGAGAACTCTTTGCAACTGGATAGTGAGGAGTTTGTTAGTCTGCCCATAAATCAACGCATACTCAACAATGAAGCTGACACGTTAACGACCAACGATAGTTATGATGTATTGTTTCACCAAAGTTGGCGCCAAATATTAACAGGCAACAAAGTCATCAACTGGATTGATATTAGAGCTGGTTATGCTTGGGGTGGTCATCAACAACTTGAAGGACGGTTAGGGTTTAGTAAAGGGCGCTACCTGCATGTTCACAGCGACATCCATCTAAATCAATTCCCTAAAACTCAAAATGCAACTAGTCAAAGATCTACAAGCTACTTATTCAGCTTAGATAGTCCACTAGCACCCGACATAGAAACTCGCTACAGCCTAGTGCAACGCCGTAAGATGCGTAGTAACGAGCTGCACTACTTAGACCACCCTAAGCTAGTGCTGCTAGTAAAAATAATACCATATACCCCGTCTGAGCCTATATTAGAAGAAGATACGGTTTTGAAAACTGCACCTATTTTAGAAACTGATTCGAGCTTAGAAACAACACTTAAAAATGAGCCTGCGCTGGTTGACCTTACGGTGCCAAGCACCTTAGATTAAATGCTTGAGGCACTTGCTCTGCCAATAACTGGTCCAGCTCTATGGCCTGTGTATGCGCCTGAGCACGGGGATAAACAGGATGGAGGCGATCATCATGCCAACCGTGCCAGTTTTGAGTATGTTGGATAAATTCCTCAGCAAAGCCTGGCGCAATTTCTTGGCAGCCTAATAGAATCACATCTAGGTAAGACTGAACGATGGGTGCGACTTGCAGTCCATTGCGCTCATGATCGTAAAGGTACACCCATACTTGGCTATCTTTTTCTAAAGTTTCATAGCCTGGTAGATAGGTAATTTGGGAGTGATCAAGTTTGGTGCGAATATAATGAGTCTCTCGGTCATCAAATTTTTCTAATTCAGACTCAGGCACCTCAAACACTACACCATTACACCACGCTCCAGGCATTGCTCTGGCAGCAACCGCTCGCATTTGGGTGCCCTTCCAACTTACCCAGGTCCTTTCTAACCCTTGCACACGAGCGGCTAATGATTTACCAGCAATCCCCGTAATGCGACGACTAGAGCTACTTATCAAACTTCCATATCCAAAGATATAATGCCGTTTATTCATGTTCAGTATTAAACCTCTTGCTGTTGATGCGCCATTTGAATAGTTTGTGTAGGGAATGCAAACTCGGCTCCGTGGTGAGCAACTATATCCGCTATAACACCCAGTAACTCCTGCTTGATAGTATGAAACTCAGCCCAATTAGTGGTTTTAGTAAAACTGTACACAAAAAAATCTACGCTGTGGGAGTTAAACGTATTGACGTTCACCATCAAGGTTTTCTGCGTGTCTATAGCCGTATGTGCCAACAACATTTCTTTGATTGCCAGTGTAATAGCTTGCACTTTGTCTTGATCATCATAACGCAAGCCAAAGGTTTCATAGAATCGCCTATTCGACATCCTCGAAGGGTTTTCTACAGAAATACTGGTAAAGGTTGCATTGGGAACATAAAGTGGGCGCATATCAAAAGTGCGAATACGAGTAATACGCCAGCCAATATACTCCACAGTGCCTTCTATTTCTTTATCTGGAGATCGTATCCAATCACCCACAGAAAACTGTCGATCCATATAGATCATCAAACCGCCAAAGAAGTTGGACAACAAGCCTTTTGCCGCAAAACCAATAGCAATACCACCCACTCCACCAAAGGCTAATAGCCCTGAGATAGAAAAACCAAAATGTTGCATCAACGACAAAACAGCCGTGATAATAATAGATGCCTTGACCAACTTTCCCATGGCCTCAACAGTGGTTTTGTCCCATGCGTCTCTGTGTTTGCCTGGGCGAGCTAGCATTGCCACAGCTACATTAACTAAGCGCAATAAAAACCACGAAATCAAAACAATAAGCAATGTATCCCGAAGGTTTGCTACAACACTCAACGTACCTGCGTCAAACGAGTGACTCACAACATCAACGACCCAAGCCATGCCAATCACCCACACGCCCCAAGCTAAGGGTTTACGAGCAGCATCTAATAAAGCATCATCCCATTCGTTCTCAGTTTTTTGTAGTTGAACAGCTAGACGCTCAAAGGCCTTGCGTACTAAAAAATTAAACAACAACACAGTAAACACTAATAAAAATACTTTAGTTAGCAGTATGGACTGGGATGTATTTATCCCCACAGTTCCTAATAACTGATCCAACATGTTCATGAAAGTTCTCCTTTAATTGGTGCTTGGGCTGCGCTTGCCATAACGGGAATAATATCTGCCATAATTTGATCCACATTTCTTTTGTTTGTGTACTCTCGCTCACAAATTGCTAACAACGCGTCACTACTAGAAATGGAAAAAACCAGTATTCCTAATAAATAATGAAAGCGCCAAAAAAACTGCTCATCATTCATTGAAGGCATATATTGGCGTAATAACTTCATAAAATGCATAAACGAAGCACCGTACTGATGGGTAAGGTGCTTTCGAAGGTGCCCTTGAGATTGGCTATACGCTGTATTTATGAGCCGCGCTAGCACTGCCAAACTGTGATGATTTTGTTGTGCAACTTGCTGACAAGAGTACGCCAAAATACCTAAAAGCTGCTGTAACTCTTGCTCATCAGTTTGTCCAACCACCTTTCCATTAACATCAGCATCAATGTGGCACTGTTCATATTCCCTTAAATGTACCTGAAGATTTTTAATCAATGGTTCCAAAAAACGATCCGTGACCGACTGAATCAAACCTTTTTTTGATCCAAAGTGATAGTTTACTGCAGCCAAATTAACGTTGGCTTTGGTGGTAATTGTCCTCAAAGAGGTTTCCACAAAACCATGAGCTGCAAACTCAACTTCGGCGGCATCTAATATCCGATCAATGGTAGTACTAGTCATGATAAATTTTTGCTTATTGTGATGTTTTAAACATTCGTTTAAAACTATCACGGCCAGTGAATCCTAGCAAGTAAACACCCGCTCACTTTAGGTAAATACCTTCTAGTTACAATGCGTTAGATCAGTTAATATAGACTTTGTTAAAAACAACTACTGTTAATCTATATGCCCACCAAAACTCTTAGCCGCAATGTATGGTTGCTGTCTGTTTCACACGCATTTTCCTTTGCTGGAGCCTCTGTTACTTTTTTCTTAGGTGGTATTATAGGTGCACTTCTGGCCCCATCTATCGCTATGGCTACTCTCCCTGTAGCCGCCTCAGTAATAGGCACTGCAATTGGCACATGGCCCGCCGCTATATTTATGAGTAAAAAAGGTCGTAAAACTGGCTTTATAAGTGCAGCGGTCGTTGCCGCAATGTCAGCTTTATTGGGTGCTGCTGCAATCTGGCAAAGCCATTTTTGGCTTTACTGCTTTGCTTGTCTAAGTTTGGGCCTAAGTTACGCCTTTGTGCAGCATTATCGCTTTGCAGCTGCTGAAAGTGTGGCCATCGAAGTAGCTCCACAAGCTATATCAGCAATCTTAATATCTGGCATTGCAGGAGCATTTTTGGGCCCCAACGTCGTCAATTACGCCCAAAATTGGATTCCACAATATACCTTTGTTGGCTCATACCTTGCATTAGCAGTATTGGTATTAATACCAGGCTTTATTTTAATGTGGATGCAAGCGCCACAGGCACAATCAATTTCTAAAGACTACACAAAAGGCCGCTCTATTAGGCAACTGGCACAGCAACCAAACTTCTTTTTAGCCGTTTTTGCTGCAACTATCTCTTATGCGTTAATGGTGTTTCTTATGACAGCAACACCCCTTAGCATGCACGTTATAGATGGCCATAGCATGGACGACACCGGCTTTGTCATCCAATGGCATATTGTGGGTATGTTTTTACCCTCATTATTTATTGGAAAATTGATCACCCGCTATGGCCATAGAACCATGATGGTCATAGGTATATTGGCTATTGCCACATGTGTCGGCGTTAGCCAGGTGGATCAGTCTGTTGGTGGTTATTGGCTTAGTCTTGTGAGTTTAGGTGTGGGTTGGAACTTTCTTTTTGTAAGCAGTACTTCTCTTTTGATCACCACATATCACGAAGCAGAAAAATACCGTGCCCAAGGATTTAATGAGCTTATGGTGTTTGGCGTGCAGGCCATCGCATCCTTGTCTGCAGGTTGGCTGTTAAGTGTGACCCATTGGAAAACCATTAATTTGATGAGTTTACCGGTTTTAGCCTTACTGCTGCTGGTAATTTGGTGGAGTCATCACAAAATCAACAAGCTAAGCTGAGTATACCTCTAGCCCAAGCAACATCGTTGACAAACGCAGCATCAATACCCATTTGTTTTAAACGCAAAAGATCAGACGCCTGTGTTACCGTGTAAACGCGTACCAATAAATTTCGCTCATGTGCGTCGTTAACAAGATCTGCGTTTGTGGTTTCTGTGTAGCTATGTATGGCCTGCGCACCCATGCTGCAAGCTAACTGTGCCAATGTGACAGGGCATGAGGCGATAAGTGGTGCAATATTAAGACCAGGTGACAACTTTTTTAACGCCATTAATAACCGATGATCAAAGGCAGACACGCATATCTGGGCCAGCTCAAAATCAAGCTGGTTAACAGCATATTCAATTTCGTACGCCACTTGGGCAACTAAGTCAGCCGACTTAAGCTCAATATTCACATCACAACGCCCTCCTACAAGAGTGAGCACCTGCCGCAAACTTGGCGGTGGACAACCATCACCTGCGTCAAGGCGCTGCCACTGCTCTAAAGTGAATTGACCTACCAAACCTTCCCCATTAGTGGTCCGATCTACTGTAATATCGTGGATTACTACAACTTTTCCCGACATCAAACGCACATCCAACTCAATGCCATCACACTGCTGCTCAAGTGATAAGCGGAACGCTTTAATAGAATTTTCTGGCGCTAAATCACTGGCACCTCGGTGGGCAAATAACTGCATTTTGGGCTTTCACCTAAGCAAATTTTACAGGTGACTATTGTGCCCTTAAATACGAAATCTGCCAACCTACTTTGTTTAGTTTTATGCAGACATATTGGGCTATTGATTGAACCCCTGTCTAAACAATCAAGTTGTTGATAGAATTTAAGAGTAACGGCCATTTTTAACTTTAAGCACTTACCAGGCACAGCCATGACAACAGAAAATTTAATCTACGATTATATTATCGTAGGCGGCGGGTCCGCAGGCTGTGTTCTTGCAAATCGACTCTCTAACAACCCAAATACAAAAGTGTTGTTACTAGAAGCTGGCGGTAAAGATAATTATATATGGATTCACATACCCGTTGGTTACCTATATTGTATGGGTAACCCTCGCACTGACTGGGGCTTCAAGACAGCCCAACAAAATGGTCTAAATGGTCGAGAGATCCATTACCCACGTGGGAGGGTGTTAGGTGGGTGTTCATCCATAAATGGCATGATATATATGCGAGGTCAATCTAATGATTATGACGCCTGGCGTGACATGGGTAATGTTGGGTGGGGATGGGATGACGTACTACCCTACTTTAAAAAATCAGAAGACTATTATGCTGGTGCAGATGTTTTTCATGGCACAGGTGGTGAGTGGCGCGTCGAAAAACAGCGCCTATCTTGGGAAATTTTAGACGCTTATCAAGATGCTGCCCAACAGGCTGGAATAGAAAAAATTGAGGATTTCAACCAGGGCAATAATGAGGGGTCTTCCTATTTTAGGGTAAACCAAAAAGACGGTTGGCGCTGGAATACATCAAAAGGATTTTTGCGGCCTGTAAAACATCGAAAAAACCTAACCGTAGTCACTCATGCACAAGTTAAAAAAGTGATCTTTAAAGATAAACGCGCTTGTGGGGTCGAGGTTATAGTAAAGGGCCACCCTACCACTTACTATACTTGCGGCGAAGTGATCCTAAGTGCAGGTGCCATTGGGTCACCCCAAATCCTCGAGCTATCAGGCATTGGCAACCCACAACACTTACTTAAAGCCGGTATAGATTTAGTCCATCAAAGTGATGAGGTTGGAGAAAACCTGCAAGACCACCTCCAGCTTCGAGTGGCTTTCAAAGTAGACAATGTAATGACTCTTAATAAACGAGCCAGTACACTATGGGGTAAGTTAACTATTGGACTTGAATATATATTTTTCCGAAAGGGACCTATGTCTATGGCTCCAAGCCAGCTAGGTATCTTCGCAAAATCAAGTGCTGACGTTGAAACTGCAGATTTAGAATTTCATGTTCAGCCATTGTCACTGGAAAAATTTGGCGACCCACTTCATCCTTTTGGTGCCTTCACAACGAGCATCGTCGCCTTGCGGCCACAAAGTCGTGGTTCAACCCACATTGTTTGTGCTGACCCTCTGGCCCACCCTCGCATTGATCCAAATTACCTGAGTACTGATTTTGACAAAAAAGTGGCTGTAAATGCCATAAGATTAGCCCGCCGCATTACTGAGCAATCTGTAATGGAACGTTATAACCCTGTTGAAATAAAACCAGGCATTAATTATCAAACAGATACCGATTTAGCTAACATTGCTGGTGAGATAGGCACTACTATATTTCATCCAGTGGGAACCTGCCGAATGGGCTCTGATGATCAAGCCGTGGTGGGGGTAGATTTGCGGGTGAAGGGTGTAAAGGGGCTGCGTGTCGTAGACGCCTCTATTATGCCAACCATTACCTCAGGCAATACCAATTCTCCAACCATTATGATTGCAGAAAAAGCTGCTGATATGATTT
>Ga0308011_10000836_pt1 | contig 15150 bp, 11 predicted proteins | sample Neamet177_FD_203144 | JGI IMG/M metagenome (GOLD analysis project Ga0308011, IMG submission 203144) | Marine microbial communities from water near the shore, Antarctic Ocean - #177 | ecosystem: Environmental > Aquatic > Marine > Unclassified | place: Southern Ocean | collected 2014-07-25 | reverse complement strand
GAGTTTAGAAACTGGATATTTAGCCAATTTCTTTATTGCCTCAAAAGATATTTTTGAAAACGGAAAAATTTACGAAAACTGGACTGCTGGAGAAAAGCAAATCATTACTAAAAAACAAGAGATTGATATTAGAGGCTATTATACGTTAAGTGCTGATGAATTTGATAATAAAATGGTTTCCATTGAAGGAAGTAAAGCAAAACCAAAAGCAACAATTTTTGATTTAGATTCTGTTGCTCTCCCAACTATTTTGGAAGGGAATAACATCAACATCAGTACTAAAAACGGAACCTTTAGGGCTGCTGCTAAATTCAATAAGGGAAATATTAAAGGGAAATATCAGGATAGCCTTGGAGTATACCACAGTTTTAGTTTGCAAAGAGATTCTCTTTTTACAGAAGATAAAAAAGATTTTACTTTAAGCATTGACAGTATTGTTCCTTCCGTTTGGCTTCCTAACAAAGCGCACGGATTTACAAACCCACCCAAAGCCAAAAACATTATTTTCAGAAATGCAACTGTTTGGACAAACGAGCAAGAAGGAGTTTTGGAAAATACAGATGTTGCAATTAAAGATGGAGAAATTATTGCCATTGGAAAAAACTTAGATGAACTAATCGTTTTTCCTGAAACCGTAAAAATCACACAAATTAATGCAACAGGAAAGCACCTTACTTGCGGTATAATTGACGAACACTCCCACATTGCAATTAGCAGAGGGGTGAATGAAGGAAGCCAAGCAGTAAGTGCTGAAGTAAGAATTGGAGATGTTATCAATCCGAATGATCATAATATCTACCGCCAACTTTCAGGAGGTACAGTCGCTTCACAACTTTTGCACGGTTCAGCAAACCCAATTGGTGGGCAGGCCGCTATGATTAAGTTAAGATGGGGAAGTTCAGCTGAACAGATGAAAGTAGAAAATGCAGATGGCTTTATAAAATTTGCCCTTGGTGAAAATGTAAAACAAAGCAATTGGGGGAGCTTTGAACGCATCCGTTTTCCGCAAACCCGTATGGGAGTAGAACAAGTATTTTATGATGCTTTTTACCGAGCAAAAGCCTACCAAAAACAATGGCAGGATTTTAACGCCCTCAGCACAAAGGATAAAAGAAAAGCAACTCCTCCAAGAGAAGATTTGGAACTTAATGCTCTGGTGGAAATTCTAAATTCCGAACGCTTTATTACTTGCCATTCCTACATACAATCCGAAATAAATATGCTCATGCATGTTGGGGATTCTATGGGCTTTACGGTTAATACCTTTACCCATATTTTGGAAGGGTACAAAGTAGCTGATAAAATGAAAAAACATGGTGCGGGTGGCTCTACTTTTTCGGATTGGTGGGCCTATAAATTTGAAGTAAATGATGCCATTCCCTACAATGCAACTCTCCTTAATAATGCTGGAGTTGTAACGGCAATTAATTCGGATGATGCCGAGATGGGAAGAAGACTAAACCAAGAAGCTGCCAAGGCGATAAAATATGGTGAATCCTCAGAAGAAGATGCTTGGAAAATGGTAACTCTAAATCCTGCAAAATTGTTGCATATTGATGATAAAATGGGAAGTATCAAAATTGGAAAAGATGCCGATATTGTACTTTGGACAGATAATCCGCTTTCAGTTTATGCAAAAGTAATACAAACTTATGTGGATGGTAAACTGATGTTTGATGTTGAAGTAGATAAAAAATTACGAGCAAGAGACCAATTAGAACGCATGAGAATAATCCTTAAAATGAGTGAAGATAAAACAGGCGGTAAAAAACAAAAACCTGAACCAACTACCGAAAAACTATACCATTGTGATACTGAATATGATGAATAAAAAATACTTACACCTACTGTTTGCACTATTGATAACAATAGCTGTACAAGCCCAAAAACCTACCCTATTTATGGGGGCAACTGCCCATTTAGGGAATGGAACAAAAATTGAAAATTCTGCTGTTAGTATGCTTAACGGTAAAATTGAGATGGTTGCTGATGCTTCACTAATTCGAATTGACCCAAGCGCTTTTGATACCATTTATCGCGTACACGGGAAGCACCTTTATCCTGCATTTATTGTACCCAACACTACCTTAGGAATTACTGAAATTGATGCTGTTCGTGCTTCCAATGATTACCGAGAAACAGGAGCTATCAATCCTAATATCCGAACCCTAATCGCTTATAATACCGATTCCAAAATCGCCAAAACCGTAAGGAGTAATGGTGTGCTTATTGCACAAGTTACTCCTAGGGGAGGAAGTATTTCTGGTCAGTCTTCAGTTATGCATTTGGATGGTTGGAATTGGGAGGATGCAGCCTTAAGAACAGATGATGGAATACACCTGAATTGGCCATCCTCATTTTACCAAAGTGGTTGGTGGGCAGAACCTGGAACTACAAAAGAAAACAAAAAATATAACGAGAGTATTACTAAGCTAGAACGTTTTTTCAAAAAAGCAAATGCCTACGCAAAATCTTCTAGCGCCATGGACTTGAAAATGGAAAGTATGAAGGATTTGTTTAACGGAAACAAAACGCTTTACATACACGCCAATAATGCAAACGATATGTTGGATGCCATTACATTTTCGAATGATTTCTTCATTACAAAAATAGTAATTGTTGGTGCTGAAGACGCACTGAAAATTGTTAATGAACTGAAAGAAAATAACATTTCACTTATCCTTAACAGAGTACATAGGTTACCAAGTAAAGTCGGTAGCCCAGTAGACGAGCCGTTTACGCAAGCAGCAAAATTGCAAGCAGCAGGAATTTTATTCTGCCTAAGTTATGAAGGAGATATGGAGGCAATGGGTGCTAGAAATTTACCTTTTAGTGCAGGAACTGCTGTAGCTTATGGTTTGGATTATGAAAAAGCAATTAGCAGTATTACCTTAAATACTGCACAGATTCTTGGGATAGATAAACAAGTTGGTTCTATTGAAAGAGGAAAGGATGCTACCTTTTTTATCAGCAGTGGGGATGCACTTGATATGCGCACAAACAATGTAGAAAAAGCCTACATACAAGGAGTTGAAGTTGACCTAAATAACCATCAGAAAGAACTCTTTAATAAGTATAAAAACCGATAATTAATTTATTGTATATTTGGGGAAATTTAAACGCTATGAAAAAAATACTACTTGTACTTACACTTACTACTTTAATCTTTGCTTGTAAAAAGGAAGATGATAAGCCAAATACTTCAACCACTACAAATACTGAAGTAGAAGGATGTATGGATGAACTTGCTACAAACTATAATCCAGAAGCAACTGAAGATGATGGTTCTTGTGAATACCTCCCTACTGAATTAAAATTATCTAGCATTATGGTTAATTCAATGCCTATGACTAACAATGGAGCTAATTGGGATGTTGGAGTTTTCGGATTAGAAAATCCAGATGTTTTTTATGTTCTAAAACAAGGAGCTGGAGATATTATTTCATCAACTTCTCAAGACAATATAGATTCATTTCCTATATTATTCACTGATAACTTACCCTACACTATAACTAATCTTTCGCAAGAATATACTATCGAACTTTACGATAATGATCAGATTGCTGGAGTAGGAGAAAATGAACTTATTGGGTCCTGTAGCTTTATACCAAATGATTTTATTACTACTGGAGGTGTTGGAATCAACATCACAAATAATGGAATAGATATGACTTTAGCTATTCAATGGATTCAATAATTTAGAGAAAATTCTGATAAGTATAAAATAACCAAATAATGTCATACTGATTTACCTACTACCTCTAACTCCTTCATAGGGAAGGGACTTATCCTAAGATCTCTTTTGCTTTTTGTAACGCATTCTTAATCCCGCTGGGTTTCGCACCACCAGCAGTAGCAAAGAATGGCTGTCCGCCACCGCCACCTTGTATCTCCTTAGCAATATCTCGTATCATAGCTCCTGCATTATAGCCCTTAGCTACTACATCATCAGTAAGCATTACAGTAAGCAAAGCTTTTTCGCCCACCTTAGCGGCCAATACCATTACTAGGTTTTCTTCTTTCCTAAGCTGAAAAGATACATTCTTCATGTCCTCAGCTTCCATTTCAACTTCCTGAGCAATAAAACGAATACCATTTACTTCAATCGCTTCTTTCAATAAATCCTCTTTCACATTTCCGACATTTGCTTTTTTAAGGGTAGTAATTTGTTTTTCTAAGGTTTTGTTACTCGCAACTAACTGCTCCACCCCTTTTTTCAAATCCTTATTTTTAACAATTCCTGCAATTTCAGTTAGTAAGGCTTCTTTATCATTCAAATAATTCATTGCATTTACTCCAGTAGTTGCTTCTATTCTTCTTATTCCTGATGAGGTAGAGCCTTCCGAAAGGATTTTAAAAAGTCCAATTTCTCCAGTAGCATTTACATGGGTTCCTCCACATAATTCTTTGGATGAAGCAAACTGAATCATTCGCACTACATCCTCATATTTTTCACCAAATAACATAATAGCACCCAAATCTTCTGCTTTGGAAAGCGGTAAATCATTATGTTCATCCAAAATGATATTAGCCAAAATTTTAGCATTTACATCCGCTTCAATTTTTTGTAAATCTTTTTTTCCTATTTTAGAAAAATGAGTGAAATCAAAACGCAAATACTTAGGATTTACTAAAGAACCTTTTTGTACTACATGCTCTCCTAAAATACTTCTTAAACTTTCGTGTAACAAATGGGTTGCCGTATGATTTCTTGCAGAGGCTTTTCTATCAACCCCATTTACTTTTGCTGTAAAACTAGCTTTTACATCCTTTGGTAATTCATCTGTAAAATGAACAATTAACTTATTCTCCTTCTTAGTATCAACAATAGCAATACTCTCCTTTCCATTTTCAATCACACCAGTGTCCCCAACTTGCCCTCCTCCTTCTGGGTAAAATGGTGTTAAATTAAAAACTACCTGAAATTGCTCTCCATCCTTGGTTTTTACTTTTCGGTAACGGGTAATTTTTACTTCCGTTTCTAAATTATTATACCCAACAAATTCTTCCTTCTCATCTTTCAGTAATACTTCCCAATCGCCCTTTTCCACCTTTCCTGCTTGCTTGGATCTATTTTTTTGCTCTTGCATTGCTGTATCAAAATCAGTTTGGCTGAAACTTAAATTTTGTTCACTTAAAATTAAAGCGGTCAAATCAGCAGGAAAACCATAAGTATCATACAATTCAAATACTTCTTTTCCTGAAATTTTATCAGCAGATTTTTTTACCAATTGCTCAATACGCTTTAATCCATCTTCCAAAGTTCTCAGGAAAGATTCTTCTTCCTCCTTTACTACTTTCTGAATCAAGTATTTTTGAGCCTCTAATTCGGTAAACTGCTGACCAAGTTGGCTCGCTAACACCTCAACTAACTCGTGCATAAAAGCAGTTTTCAAATTCAAGAAAGTATACGCATAACGCACTGCTCTCCTTAATATCCTACGAATAACATAACCTGCCTTTACATTGGAAGGCAATTGTCCGTCTGCAATAGAAAAAGAAATAGCACGAATATGATCGGCAATAACACGCATAGCAATATCTTGCTTTTCATTTTCACCATATTTCAATCCTGCTTTTTTAGCAATTTCCTGGATTATTGGCTGAAAAATATCAGTATCATAATTGGATTTTACCCCTTGCATTATCATAGCCAAGCGTTCAAATCCCATTCCTGTATCCACATGAGCATTTGGCAATGGCTTTAAACTCCCATCAGCAAAACGATTGTATTGCATAAATACCAAATTCCAAATTTCAATTACTTGAGGATGATCTTCATTTACTAAATCAGCACCACTTGTTTTTGCTCTTTCGGCATCTGTCCTGTTGTCAAAATGGATTTCAGAACAAGGTCCGCAAGGTCCTGTTTCCCCCATTTCCCAAAAATTATCTTTCTTATTACCGTTTAAGATTTTAGCTTCAGGCAAATGCTTAGCCCATATACTAAAAGCTTCATTGTCTTTTTCTAATTTATCCTCTTTTGCACCTTCAAAAACGCTAACATATATCCTGTCTTTATCCAACTTACATACTTCAGTCAAAAATTCCCAAGCCCAGTTGATTGCATCTTCTTTAAAATAATCGCCAAAACTCCAAGAACCCAACATTTCGAACATAGTATGATGGTAAGTATCGTGTCCTACTTCTTCCAAATCATTATGTTTACCAGATACACGTAAGCATTTTTGTGAATTGGCAATACGCAAATGTTTTGGATCAGAATCTCCTAAAAATATATCTTTAAATTGATTCATTCCTGCATTAGTAAACATCAATGTAGGGTCGTTTTTCACTACCATTGGTGCAGACGAAACAATTTTATGTTCATTCGATTCGAAAAAATCTAAGTATAACTTCCTGAGTGTGTTGGCTTTCATTTTTAATCTTTATTCTTACAATTCACAATAAGTTGTTAGAAATCAATAGCGTTTCGCACATTATCTAATGTTAAATCATTAAATTTGCCGCAATTATTTTAACATGGCTAAAGTAAAATATTATTACGATACTAAAACACTAAGTTACAAACGAATTGAACTTAGTGGGTTAAATAAGTTAAAACGTTTGTTTTATTTCCTTATTGGAAGCGCTTTTACTGGGCTAATTATGGTAATTATTTTCTTTCAGTTTTTTGATAGTCCTAAAGAAAAAAGGCTGAACAGAGAGATAGATGTTTTAACCACTCAATACAAAATTGTAGAAGATAAACTCAATCAAGTGGAGTTGGTGCTAGATGATATTCAGAATCGTGATGATAATATCTATAGAGTAATTTTTGAAGCAGAACCAATTCCAAGGTCTATCAGAAAAGCAGGATATGGAGGGGTGAATCGTTATCAAAACCTAAGAGGATTCAGCAATTCTGAACTTATTATCAGCACAAGCGAAAAGGTGGATCAAATTTCGAAACAACTATATATTCAATCAAAATCGTATGACGAAATTATTGAATTGGCAAGAAACAAAGCGGATATGCTTGCGGCATTACCTGCAATTCAGCCGGTTTCTAACAAAAATCTAAGCCGTATGGCTAGTGGATACGGTTATCGTATTCATCCTATCTACAAAACAAGAAAATTACATACTGGAATGGATTTCTCAGCAAAAACAGGAACTCCAATTTATGCAACAGGTGATGGTAAAATATCCAAAGTCAGGAAAAGCAGAAGAGGCTATGGAAATCATGTAATTATTGACCATGGCTATGGCTACAAAACGCTTTACGCACATATGACAAAGTACATTGTAAAAAGAGGACAAAAGGTGAAAAGAGGAGAAGTAATTGGCTATGTAGGAAGCACAGGAACTTCAGTTGCACCTCACTTGCATTATGAAGTACATAAAGATGGTAGAAAGATAAATCCTGTAAACTTTTACTACAATGACCTTAACCCTGAGGAATACGAAAAGATGTTAGAAATCTCTTCTCAGAACAATCAATCATTCGACTAATGCCTTACAAAAACAAACCAACCGAAAAGTTATTCTATAAAATAAGTGAAGTTGCTGAAATGTTTTCTGTTAATGTTTCACTTATTCGTTTTTGGGAAAAGGAATTTGATATTCTAAAACCTAAAAAGAACAAAAAAGGGAACCGATTATTTACCAAAAAAGATATCGATAACCTTACTATTATTTTCCACTTAGTAAAAGAAAGAGGATTCACCTTGGAAGGAGCAAAACAGAAATTGAAAGAAAATAAAGGCGATACGATTGATAATATCGAAATTGTAAATCACCTGAAAGACATTAGAGGTTTCCTAGTAAAACTAAGAGAGGAACTTTAATAATAGTTTTTATCTATCAGGTAATTCTGCACATAATCCTTAACACCACTTTCCAAAGTTGTAAACTGTTTTGTATAGCCAACTGCTTTTAGCTTTTGCATATTCGCCTCAGTAAAATATTGGTATTTATCTCGGATATCCGCAGGGGTATCAATGTATGAAATGACACTATTTTTCCCTAAAGCTGAAAAAGTAGCGATCACCAAATCATTAAAAGTTCTTGCCTTACCACTTCCTAAATTATACAAACCACTTTGTTTTGTTTTCATTATGAAAGTAAGCACTTCTACTACATCTTTCACATATACAAAATCACGCAATTGTTCGCCATCCTTATATTCAGGATTATGCGAGCGAAACAATTTCATCCCATCAGTTTCCTTAATTTGTTTTACAGCATGAAAAATTACTGATGCCATTCTGCTTTTATGGAACTCATTGGGCCCATAAACATTAAAGAACTTAAAGCCTGCCCAAAATGGCGGTTGAATTTCTTGCGCTAAAACCCACTTATCAAAATCATTTTTTGAATCGCCATAAGGATTTAAAGGAATCAACTTTTCTACTACCTCATGATTATCATCAAAACCAAACTCCCCCATTCCATAAGTAGCGGCTGAGGAAGCATAAATAAATGGAATTGAATTTTTCACACAAATATTCCACAAACTTTTAGAATAATTCAGGTTTAACTCATCAAAAATAGCAACATCAAATTCTGTTGTATCGGTACGCGCACCAATATGATAAACGGCTGAAACTTCAGTAGCATTTTCTTTAAACCAATCCACAAAAACTATTCTTTCTATTTCTTCTGAAAATTGCTTTCCAGATAAGTTTTTATTTTTTTCTGCATCCGAAAAATCATCAACCAACACCAAATTAGTGTTACCTAAACTATTGAGTTTACTCACCAAACACGAACCAATAAATCCTGCTGCACCTGTTACGATTATCATATTGCAAAAGTACATTAAAAAACTATACATTTGCCTTGATGGATGAAACACAAAAAAAGGCGATACACAAAAAACTATTATCTGAAATTGAGAGCACTCAAAAAAAGATAGTAGAATATACTGAACTTTGCAAACCCATTGCTCCTGAAAACTCAATTGGGAGAATTTCGCGTATGGACGCTATAAACAACAAAAGTGTAGTGGAAGCCGCCCTCAGGGAGGCAAAGAATAAAATGCAACAACTGCAAGTTATGCAAAGCAAAATAAAGGATGATGAGTTCGGTATGTGTAGCAAATGCAAACAACACATTCCCTTGGGAAGATTAATGATTCGTCCGCACAGTAAATTTTGTGTGAATTGTGCACAATAAAATGTACTTTTGAACCCATGAAAGCATTGCAATTAATTTTTAGATACATTAAGTATTTTTTTACTGCCAAAAACAAACATTCGGCACAAGCGCCATTTCTTTACGAACTGATTACACAAGTAATTGATAAGCGAACGGATGATGAAACGTGTAAGCGTATTGAAGCGCTCAGAGAAGAATTATGCCAATCAGAAAGAGAGATTCAGATTACTGATTTTGGAGCTGGAAGTACCATCAATAATTCAAAAACCAGAAAGGTGAAAGATGTTGCTAAGAATTCTGCCAAAAATGCGAAATTCGGGAAATTACTGTACAGAATTATTCAGTTTTACAAACCAAAAAATATTCTTGAATTAGGAACTTCACTAGGAATAAGCACTTCATATTTGGCAAAAGCGAATGCCAATTCACAAGTATTTACATTTGAAGGTTGCCCAGAAACTGCTAAAATAGCACAAGAAAATTTTGACAAACAAAACATCAACAACACTTCAATTACTTTAGGTGATTTCAATTTGACACTATCAGAAAAACTAAAAGAAATTGAAACGATTGACTTAGCTTTTATTGATGGAAATCATCAAGAAAAACCAACCATTGCTTATTTTGAAGAATGCTTGAAATACGCAAACAACAACACTATTTTTATTTTTGATGACATCCATTGGTCGGAAGGAATGGAAAACACTTGGGAGTACATAAAGGCACACCCAAAAACTACATTAACGATTGATTTGTTTTTTGTGGGGATTGTATTTGTTAAATCAGAGTTAAGTAAAGAAGATTTTACGATTCGTTTTTAAAATATTATGAAAGTTTATACAAAAAAAGGAGACAAAGGAAAGACTCAGTTATTAGGAGGAAGTATGGTCAGCAAAAACCATATTAAGCTAGAATGTTATGGTACGATTGATGAGTTAAATGCTTTTATTGGTAATATTTACGACCAAGAAATTAGTGCTTTCCACAAAGAAATTTTGCTCAAAATTCAAAACCAACTTTTTAATTTAGGGTCTATTATTTCCTTTGACGGAAAAAAAGACAAGATAAAATTACCCAATGTTACAGCCGAAAACATTGAAATGATGGAGAAAGCAATTGACAAAATGGAAGAATCATTGCCTATGCTAAAGAATTTCATTTTGCCTTCTGGGCATCCTACCGCTTCAATATGTCATATTGCACGTACGGTTTGCAGGCGTGCCGAGCGCAACTTAGTTGCCCTTGGACAAGAGGAAACAATTGACAATTTACACATACAATACCTTAATAGATTGTCGGATTATTTATTTGTTTTGGCGCGTGCAATACTTAAAGAAAATAACGCACCAGAAATTGAATGGCAAAAAGATTAACAAATTCACCTCCAGTTCAATAAAAAATATATTTTTGCAAAACATTAAAACAGATTTAAAATGTATTGGACTTTAGAATTAGCATCAAAATTAGAAGATGCACCATGGCCGGCAACAAAGGATGAGTTAATTGATTTCGCAATCCGTTCAGGAGCGCCAATGGAAGTAGTAGAAAATTTACAAGAATTGGTGGAGGAAGAACCAGGTATGCAATGGGATACTATTGAAGATATTTGGCCCGATTACCCTACAAAAGATGACTTCTTCTTCAATGAAGATGAGTATTAAATAAAAAGGCTGAATTTCAGCCTTTTTTTATTTTGTATACTCTTGTAATAAAAGTACATTTGTTGCCCTTATACAATTAGAATACATGGCAGGATTATTAAATATTATCGGTAAATTATTTGGCAACAAATACGACAAGGACGTAAAAGAGATTACTCCTATAATTACGCAAATTAATGCGGAATTCAGCAAGTTAAGCACCTTAACTAATGATGAGTTAAGAGCAAAAACTGGCGACTTAAAAAATCAAATAGCTGATTTTATTGCTAGTGATAAGCAAACAATAGAGGAGCTAAAAAAAGAAGCTCGCCTTTCAGAAACTCCAACAGAAAAAAAAGAAACGCATTACAAGGAAATTGATGAGCTTGAGGAATTAGTAATTACTAAAACTGAAGAGGTATTAAATCTTGTTCTGCCACAAGCCTTTGCTGTTGTAAAAGAAACTGCAAAACGATTTGCTGAAAACGATACCGTAACGGTTACAGCAACTGAAAACGACAAAGAACTTGCTGCCACAAAAGATTTTGTAAGCATAGCGGCTGAAACTGCATCCTACAAAACTTCATGGGATGCTGCCGGAACAGAAATTCTTTGGGACATGATTCATTATGATGTACAATTAATTGGAGGTGTTGTTTTGCACCAAGGAAAAATTGCAGAAATGCAAACAGGAGAGGGAAAAACCTTATCAGCTACCCTACCTATTTACCTGAATGCCTTAACTGGTTTAGGAGTTCACCTGGTTACCGTAAATAATTATTTAGCAAAAAGGGATGCGCTTTGGATGGGACCTTTATTTCAATTTCATGGGTTAAGTATTGATTGTATTGACAATCATCAACCGAATTCTGACGAAAGAAGAAAAGCCTATTTAGCAGATATTACTTACGGAACAAACAATGAGTTTGGTTTTGATTACTTGAGGGATAATATGGCAAAAAGGCCAGGCGATTTGGTACAAAGAAAATTGCATTATTCTATTGTGGATGAGGTGGATTCGGTATTGATTGATGATGCCCGTACGCCTTTAATTATTTCAGGACCAACACCACAAGGCGACAAGCACGAATACAATGAGTTTAAGCACAAAGTTGATCAGTTAGTAGGAGCACAAAGAAAATTTGTAACTACCGTACTTTCTGATGCTAAAAAACAAATTACTGAAGGCAATAATAAGGACGGAGGATTTAACCTACTAAGAGCGTTTAGAGGTTTACCAAGAAACAGGGCCTTAATTAAATATTTAAGTGAAGATGGAGTAAAGATTCAGTTGCAAAAAACAGAGAACTATTACATGCAAGACCAAAATAAAGAAATGCATTTGGTAGATGAGGAACTTTATTTTGTGATTGATGAGAAATCAAATTCTATTGAACTTACCGAAAAAGGACTTGAACTAATGACTAGCTCTGCCGAAACTAAGGATTTCTTTATCCTACCTGATGTTGGAGCTGAAATAGCAATACTTGAAAAATCGACTGAGAGTGGAAAAGAAAAAGCAGTCAAAAAAGAAATCCTTTTAAGAGATTTTGGAATTAAAAGTGAAAGGATCCATACGATAAATCAGTTACTAAAAGCCTATACTCTTTTTGAAAAAGATACCGAGTATGTAGTAATGGACAACAAAGTAAAAATTGTTGATGAGCAAACTGGTCGTATCATGGATGGAAGAAGGTATTCTGATGGATTACACCAAGCCATTGAAGCCAAAGAGAATGTAAAAATTGAAGCGGCTACACAAACCTATGCAACCGTAACTTTACAGAATTATTTCAGAATGTACAATAAGATTTCGGGTATGACGGGTACTGCCGAAACAGAAGCAGGAGAATTCTGGGAAATATACAAATTGGATGTAGTAGCGATACCAACCAACCGCCCAATAACAAGAGATGACAAAGACGATATGGTGTTTAAAACCAATCGTGAAAAATACAATGCAGTAATTGAAGATATTATTAAACTTACTGAGCTAGGAAGACCCGTTTTAGTAGGTACTACCTCAGTTGAGATTTCAGAATTACTAGGTACAATACTTAGGAAAAGAGGAATTAAACACAATGTACTGAATGCAAAAATGCACCAAAGAGAAGCTGATATTGTAGCAGCAGCAGGGAAATCAGGAGCCGTAACAATTGCAACAAATATGGCGGGTAGGGGTACCGATATTAAACTTTCGGAAGAAGTAAAAGTAGCTGGGGGTTTAGCAATTATTGGTACTGAACGACATGATTCTCGTAGGGTTGACCGCCAGTTAAGAGGTCGTGCAGGAAGGCAAGGAGACCCAGGTTCGTCTCAGTTTTATGTTTCGCTTGAAGATAAATTAATGCGACTGTTTGGCTCGGAAAGAATTGCCAAACTAATGGACAGAATGGGATTAGAAGAAGGAGAGGTTATCCAACATTCCATGGTAAGTAAGTCCATAGAGCGTGCACAGAGGAAAGTAGAGGAAAATAACTTTGGAGTAAGAAAAAGATTGTTGGAATATGATGATGTAATGAACCAACAAAGAGAAGTAATTTACAAAAAAAGAAGACATGCTTTGCATGGTGACCGTTTGTCATTGGATGTATCAAACATGATATACGACAATTGTGAAAGCATAGTGGAGGATTTGCATGCAGCAAAAGATTATGAGGCTTTCAAAATTGATATTATTCGCCTATTGGCTATTGAAAGTCCTATTTCTGAAACTGAATTTAAGGATGCGTCAATAGAAGATATTACAGAAAAAGTATATGAAAGATGTTATGCTAGCTATCAATTAAAATCAGAAGGAATTGCACAGCAAGCCTACCCAGTAATTAAGGATGTGTTTGAAAACCAAGGAGCAACTTATGAAAACATTGTTATTCCGTTTACGGATGGATTAAAAACCTTGCAAGTAGTAACCAACCTGAAAGAAGCACACGAATCGGAAGGAAAAAACATTGCAGAAGCGATTGAAAAAAGTGTAACGCTTGCCATTATTGACGATATCTGGAAAGAGCATTTACGTGAAATGGATGATTTAAAACAAGCGGTACAAACTGCAAGTTATGAGCAGAAAGACCCACTTTTAATTTACAAATTTGAATCGTTTAATTTGTTTAAAGCATTAATTGGCAAGGTGAATAAGGATATTATTTCTTTCTTAATAAAAGCAGGGTTACCTACACAATCCAATGTACAGGAAGACAAGCATAGAGCTGAAAACCACCAAACAAGCCGAGCAGAAAATACAGGAAATGCACCACAACAAGCAGGAAAACCTAAACCAAAGGTACAACCGGTAAGAGCAGAAGAAAAAGTAGAACGTAATGCACCTTGCCCTTGTGGAAGTGGGAAGAAATTTAAGAAATGTCACGGGAGATAAAAAGGTGAAAAACACAATCAGATATCTGTTTTATTTTACCTTACTAATAAATATAAGCGCTTGTAAAACGTACAAGCTTCTTCCTGAAAAGAAGAACACTCCACAACATAATTTTGATATTAATTTATCAGGAGAAATTCCTAACTATTCCGAAATAAAATATTGGGTGGAACATCCTGAAAAGGAAAGTCATTATACCCGTCTACCGAAAAATTATACGGATACCTTATTCAAGGATAACCCGAAAATAGATGTGTTTTTCGTACACCCCACTCTTTATTTAAAAGGGACTAGCTGGAATGCAGATATTAATGACAAAAAGCTAAATAAGGAAATTGGCAATTCTGCCATTAAAAATCAGGCAAGTGTCTTTTTAGGAATTGCAAACATTTATGCGCCACATTACAGGCAAATGCACATTCAATCGTATTACGATTTGGAAAATGGATTGCACGCATTTGAAGTTGCTTATTCGGATGTAGAAAATGCTTTTATGCATTACTGGAAAAATAACAATAAGGGCAATAAATTTATAATTGCTGGACATAGCCAAGGAACAAATCATACAGAACGATTGCTGAAAGACCTAATTCTTAAAAATGACAGCATGAAAAATAGCTTACTTATCAGCTATCTTCCCGGAATGCCAATCAAACAATTCCATAACGACTTACCCCCATGCAGCTCGCCTAATCAATTGGATTGCTTTCTTTCTTGGCGTACGTTAGCAGAAGGATATTTTCCAAAAAACTGGGAAGTGTCTGATAGTATATTTTGTGTAAATCCTATTAGCTGGCAAACTGATGATTTACTTTCCCAAAAGGAAGAACATCTTGGAATTCTTTTCCAAAACCATAAAATCCATTTTCCAAAATCGATAGCGGCATATAATCATAATGGAGTGGTTTGGATAAAACCCATAAAAATTCCTTTTGCTCGTTTTTATAAAATGAAAAACTACCATATAGCGGATTATAATTTATATTGGCTAAACATTAGAAATAACCTAAGATATCGATTAAAAGAAAATGG
>Ga0308011_10000835_pt1 | contig 15168 bp, 17 predicted proteins | sample Neamet177_FD_203144 | JGI IMG/M metagenome (GOLD analysis project Ga0308011, IMG submission 203144) | Marine microbial communities from water near the shore, Antarctic Ocean - #177 | ecosystem: Environmental > Aquatic > Marine > Unclassified | place: Southern Ocean | collected 2014-07-25 | reverse complement strand
GAAGAGGCTATGTATTAGCAAAATTGATTTGAGAAAATGGTTCAATGTTAAGTCATACCTATATAAAATGACTGTTCTCTCAAAACCTATCAATATTGAAACTGCCGAAGTCAAACAAGTTTGTCTTCGTTGGAACGAAATGAAACGTAAATACGAAAGGGTTGATATGACTACCGAAGAAATTAAGAATCACCCAGCAAAGGTAAAGTTCAACCTTAATGGTGATATTAGCAAAATTGATTTGAGTAAAATAATCTAACTCTACTATATAATGGAAAAATATAAACCAGAAAAAAAACCACCAATACCAAGATTGTTAAGGCATAAAGAAGACGTAAGAATCTTATCACCGGAGAAGCGTAAAATAACAATTGAAAAGTTTAAAAAACCTAATTTACCTAATTATTATAACGAAGGTTATTTTTTCCATTGATGAGTATAAGAAAAAATTTAATATTTCATAATAATATAGAATGAATCCTAATAAAAAACAAAAGATAGATGATTATTTCTACCCTACCGAGTTTCAAAGAGCAAGGCAAAGAATGGTAGCACGTTATAATAGAACGGACATCCCCGAAGATATAATAAGTGAGATACAATCTTTCGCCACATATAAACCTTTCACAGAACAGAAGTTTAATGAAAAACTTCAATCGTATAGTATAGGGGATGGGGGACATAATTACTACCCCGCATATGTGAGAGATTTTAACAATACCCGAATACCAAAAAATCGTGAAAATTTCGTCCTTAACCATTTGGAAAATTTTATTAATAAGAATTTTAATAATCTTATTTAAGAGTATAGATGGTGTTTAATATTTTCAATCGTATTAGAGGAAACGGTAGGGTTGGAATAGTGCCACAAGGATTACCACAAGAATTACCGGAAAGACAAACTCACCCATTCGCACAAGTCCAACCAATAGGGGCGGTTATACCGCAAGGATTGGCATTAACAAATAGAGTCGCAAGACAAATACCCGAAGCAACCCCAGAAAATGAAACCACAACTGGAACACCAATAACATCATTATCTCAACACACTTTCAACGTCGCTTTAGCGTTCATGGTTGAAGACGATGTAGGTTATTTCGGTTCTCAACCACTTAATTTCACAAGATTTAGCAGAGCGTTAAGACATAGTAGTGGTAGAGCCAATTTATATCAAACATTTTTAAATTCACCATACGCACTTCTAAACGATAATACTCAAACAGACGAAACACGATTAAGAGATTTCTACAATAATTATAGAGGAGGAGTAAATATACCAGATGTGCTTACAGAAAGAGCCCGAATTAGACAATTAGACCAAGCGGGTATATTACAAGAGGAGGATATTGAAACATATCACTCAAATTTCGGTTAATGCGTTTTAAACCATTATAATATATTTAGTTATAGTATAATGGGATTTAGAGAAGATTTGAAATACGGACAGATGTGGGAAGACAAATATCAAAAACTAATGACTGAAAAATTCGGGGATTTAGTAGAAAAAGCACCAGACAGGGTTTTTAAAGATTATGACTACGCCTTTGAGAATGGTAGTGTTGAAGTTAAGGCAGATGGTATGGTGAATAAGACAGGCAATTTTTTCATAGAATTTGAATGTAATAACCGAGCATCGGGAATATCGGCAACAAAAGCAACACATTACTTATTGATAGATACGATTAATGACGAGCCTTATTTAGTGGATACTCACACATTAGTATCCATAGCAAATAAAAATTGTAGGGTTGTGAGAGGGTGTGAAAACGGTAAGAACAAAGGGTTTTTAGTAGAGAAATATAAATTAAAACGGTTTAAAATTATCTAACTATATAATATATAGGAAATGGATAATTTAACTAATAGAGAATATATGAGAAACTATATGAAAGAAAACCTACACAAATATACTGTAAAGAAAGAATGCTTTTGTGGCGGAAAATATGATACAATACATAAAGCACGACATTTAAAAAGCAAAAGGCACTGCCGTTTTGTAAATGATATTATAATAGCATCCGTCTAACTACACCTGTGAAAAATATACTTTCGCTATACATTCGTTTCCGTGAGATGTGTCCCCCGTTATACTTAATAAATATAACCCCCAACTTCTACCAATCGGTATATATACAGGACTATCCACTAATTCAAATTTGGCGGTATTATCACTGCCTCCAATAGAACACGTTCCGGCAATATTATTAGCACTTGTAGTAGTTAAATAACTTGTAGGATTAGAAGGTTGATTTTCATAACGAATTTGAAAAGTAAAAACCGCATCGCCTTCACCACCGTCGCCGTCAAAAGATAATGCTATAGCATAAGGTTTAATATTACACGGTGTTACCATACCTCTAATACCCGCCGAATAATTCTGTAATAATCCAGAATGATAAAAGAAACCCGCAGTATTCAAATTATTAGAATCGTGTTGGTAGAATGAATGTATTTGTGTGAGTAAAGGGACGGTATTAACTTCAATAGGTAAATCCGTAGCAGTATCCGTATTTATTTTTAAGGTTTTTAGACAATCAGCAGATTCCGTTAGAATTAATCTACTACCAAACGTTTTTCTATCAACCGCAATATTTTCAACCAAAGTAATATCATTAGAAGTTCCCAAACCCATAATTGGTGCGTCAGTTCCGTTAAATTGTTTCCGTCCATAAACAGTAAATTCCACACCATTATAAACACCAGTTCCATGAACAGCACCAGAACCTTCGGTTGTTAAGTATTTAACGTTAGTAGCATTAGTTCTTACTTTATATCTGTATCCACCTCTAACATATACCGCAAAACTATAACTACCTGAATTACCTCGCCAAATTTGAGATAAACGTCTTTCACCACTTTGATACGCCCTTGATTGATACTCATAAAAATTATTATGAGAACTCCATCCTTTAGGACGTAAATGCCCTTTAATAGTTTCCTCGCTGTATGCGTTAGTCCCTGGCAAAGTCTCACCATAAATTTCAAATTCAATAGAAGGTAATTCACCAGCATTAGTAGTAAGGAAATCCTCAAACACAATAGCATAGAAATAGGTAGTAGATAAAGAAGTATAATTAAGATTCCAATCTTTCATGAAGTTATATGTTTTTACCCCGTCTATAACAGTTAATTCCCCAGTCACGGCAGTATCCCCCGTGATATTCACATCCCCATTCACATCCAATTTCACACTCGGGTTTTCAGTTCCTATTCCTATGTTCCCCGCAGTAGTAGGATTAAGTAGTAAATCATTAGCAACTCTCGTAGAAATCGTAGAACTACCAGAGTTTGCTTTAATATCCAAAATATCATTTCCGCTTGCCCCCGCAGTTTGTAATTGTATCCAATTCGCAGTAGAGCCTGATGTATATAGTCTTTGTGTAGTTGAAGTAGATTTTAAACGAGTACTATATGTTAAATCCCCAGTCAGGGTAGTATTACCATTAATATTCACCCCAGCATTCGTAGCACCAATTTCCAGCATAGTTCGCAGTCCTGTATAACCCGAAATAGTTCCCTGTGTTTGTATTCTAAATGTTCCACCAATATTAGTAATTCGCCAGTCATAATTATCATCACCACCAAAAGTAGAACTATTACGAACCAAATCAATAGTAGGTTGATAACTCCCTGTGTTTTTACTCCACAAAGTCAGTCTAGGGTTTTCGGTGGCACTTTCAATAGTCAAATCCCCCGTGATATTCACATCACCATTCACATCTAACATATCACCTGAGGGGATGTCCGTAGTTGCCTCACCATATCCTATCCGGGTATTGCGTGCCACAGTAAGTTTCCCGTCCGTTGTTAAACTCATAACACCCTGACTACCATTACTATTATGTCCTACATCTCGCCATAGAAAACCGCTTTGCGAATCGTTATTCATAGTAAAACACATAGCATTATAGAATAACCCTCCAAATTTAGCAACATTTTCATTAGTCATACCAATAGAATATTTGTCGGTATCACTCCATAAGCGTATTTTATGTATATTAGAAACGTTAACTCCTTGAATTATAGGGACTGTCAAATCCCCCGTCATATTCACATCCCCAGCCATTTCTACTCCAACAGGGGTTAATGTTAGGGGTGTTGCGTGAGATGCTCCAGTAGCCGTAGAACCATCATCAATATAAAATTTCATCTTATTCCCAATACCGCTATTACTCGCACCATCAAAACGGGTAGTTATATAATGATGTCTATCGGTAATACCTCTGGCTCTACCTCGGGTGAAATAAATACCTATATCTTCTGCTTGAAAAGTATCAGCACCTACCCAAATCTCGTTAGATTTAGAAGTAGAATTTACCACTAACACCCCAGTCATTGTATCCCCAGCAACATTTACAAATCGGGCATCACTTTCCGCTTCTGTATAATAAGCAGTATCCAAAGAATGGAAACGGGCATCTAATGTTTCACCTTTATAATATATTTCGTTTGGATTAGAAACAGTTAAATTACCATTAATTTCAGTATTTTTACTTATAACTGCTTTGTTGTATTCCAATCGCATAATTTCAACTGGATACGCATAAACCCCAGATTGATTATTTTTTTGAGATACCTCAAACTTCATAGCGTGTTCTGTCGGGGCGTAATAACTAGCATTATAGATTTCTACAATCTCATCTGTATACCCCATCGTAATCCTATGAGTCATTCCCAATTGTCCTCCATCACCAGTATTAACATAGTCGTAATTTGATTCACGAGATATATGATTTTCTCGGGCATTATAATAAGTTACAGCGTTTGCTATTGTAGTTCCTGATAATCTACTTGTATTTTCCGTAGGATTAATAGGGTTTAGAAATTCAATAGCATTAGAATTTTGGATAGATAATTTTCCAGTCATCGTAGCCCCGGTTTTATTAACTTTTAATGCGTCCCCAGCAATTCGGGCAGTTTCTTCGGTATCAATATTCGTCTGTAAAGTTGAATCAGCACTCGCACGGGTAGTTGCCTCAGCAGTAATATTCGTCTGTAAAGTTGAATCAGCATTCGCACGGGTAGTTGCTTCAGCAGTAATATTCGTTTGTAAAGTTGAATCAGCATTCGCACGGGTAGTTGCCTCAGCAGTAATATTCGTTTGTAAAGTTGAATCAGCATTCGCACGGGTAGTTGCCTCAGCAGTAATATTCGTCTGTAAAGTTGAATCAGCACTCGCACGGGCAGTTTCTTCGGTATCAATATTCGTTTGTAAAGTTGAATCAGCACTCGCACGGGCAGTTTCTTCGGTATCAATATTCGTCTGTAAAGTTGAATCAGCACTCGCCCGGGTATTACCTTCTACGGTTAAGTCAGTACGTAATGTAGAAATAAGATTTTCATTCGTAGATACTCTCGCATCTAAATCATTTATATTACCCTCAGTAGCACCTAATAACGAACCAATACCAGTCATACTCAATTCGTTTAAATCATTACTTGTATAAGAATCCATATCTATATAAGTAATGTATATTTAAATATTAAATAACGAATCTATTCCGCTTTTCTCGGCGTTCTCGCCAAAGGATTAGTAGCAATTAAAGAGTGTGATTCACGAATTAGTTTATTAATTTCTCTAATACGTAGTCCCGTGGTATCTATATTAAACTCTTTGATTGCCTCATCTTTTCTATTTCTCAAAATTGTTTCTATGTTAATATCTTTCAAATCCGCTAATCTGGTTATCACTGGTTTAGTAGGTTGTATAGGTAGAACTCTTTCCACGGTAGATTTACCTCTAACCTCGTCCTCATATTCTTTAATCTGTTGACGTATTAATTCTTTTTGATAGGTTAGTTGTGGTTTCCCTCCTATTTGTCCTAACGCTTTATCACCCTCAGGTAATACTACCAGTTGTTGAGTCATTAATCTACGTTGGGGTAATTCACTTGATACCGGAATCATTCTATTAATGGTTCGTATAGCCCCGCCCCGTGAAACTTTTCGTCTCTTACGCCGTCTCTTTTGTTCTTTGGTTTTTTCGTGAATATGTATATTGATGGTTTGCTTACCACTTGTTTTATAAACTGTTTTCGGCATTATATATTAATGAGTAGATTATTTTTTTAAGCGAAGTTTGTTAAAATTTTTATAGAAATGGTTTAGTCGTTGATTGTAGAATAGAAAGGTATGCGGTTCGTCAAACACGTACTCAAATACGGTAAGTAAATCTCGTTTAGATAATCCAAATATTTCATCACTCATCGTTTCCACTTCTATCAAAGATTTAGGTTTGAATAGAATATACACGTCAATCAAACTTCTCAACGATTTCGGTAGAGACTTTAATGTTAAGAGAGAAATTATTATATTTATCCGGTAATGCCTATGCTTGTAGATAAGTTTCTTCAAATGTTTTTCCAATTTTATGTCTTTGAGTTCTTCGCTAAAATCGTCAATAATTAGGCACGAATTTCCTCCATCTTCTTTTTCTTCCATCGCTTGTTCTATAATATTGTCTAAATTCTCTACTGTTAAATCGTGGTAAAGTCTTGAAGATTCGTGTTCGGCGAAGGGGTGTGAGGCTTCGCTATTCATAACAGCGGAAGGTGTCATGTAGAAAACTTTTTCAAATTTTTTGTAATAGACACGTCCATTCTCACTTTTATTTGTCATAATTGAATTCATAAACGTTGTCTTTCCAGTTCCCATTCCACCGGATACCACAACGCACGAATTCTTGTTCGGGAAGGGTTCGGGAACTCCTAATTTTGCGTCTATGGTTTGCTTTGTCGGCACGATTTTTAAATCACTCGTTTCAACAGTTTCAATTATCATATATTATAATATAAGATAATAATTACACCCTCTTTAAACGTAAGGGTTTCCTCTCAATAAGTTCCTTCGCTTTTCTATCAGTTTCTTCCATAATAGCCCTAACTTGTGAATCGGTATATGCGTGTCGTCTTCTTCTTTCTACGGTAGGCGGTTCATCATCACTACTTTCACTTTCACTTTCTTCACTTTCACTTTCACTTTCATATACAATCTTTGGTTTCGCCTTTTTCTTCTTTGGAGCGGGTTGTTTTTTTTTCTCTTCTCTTACCATATCGTCTTCACTCATACCTAATATTTTCATCGCCTTTTGTCTTTGGTTATTTAATTTATTCAGTTCCTTCTCTTCATTTTTTAGAACCTTTTTCTCCGCCACCTTTTTAGCACGGGTTTCCCTACCCTTTTCCAACGCCTTCTTACGTGCCTCAGTCATTTTAAAGGGTTTCTTTGTCTTTTCAACTGTGATAGTTTCCTCAATATCTGTAATTTCATCGTCAGTTAATAGAGCAGGTGCTTGTTCGTTATCCGTCATTATATACTAAACCATAGAAAATAATTTCGCCTAATATATCTTTTATATACTATATAGTATATGAGTTGGTGTGAAGATTACGAGATTGTATTAGAGGGTATTAGGGAAAACGCTATCGTTTTACGCAAACGTCATACGAAAAATTATATTCAATATAAATCAACTTTAAAATTCTATAAAATACCCATCATAATATTTTCGGCATTAAACTCCGTAGCATCAGTTGGTTTGGAAAAATATTTACCCCAGCGGTATATATCGGGTGGAACTTGTCTAATATCTCTCTTGGTAGGGGTTATTGGTTCTATCCAGATGTACTTGGGATTGGAACAAAATATGGAAGCCTCATTAGTTGCGTCAAAAGATTACTATACCCTCGCTACTGATATTTACACACTCTTATCACTACGTAGAGAACATAGGGGTATAGATGGAAAAGATGCGTTAGATAAATATTATAATACTTACCATTCCATTACTGAAAAGTCAAATATTATAAATAAAAAATATAGTGATGCGTTATTTAAAATTCCTCAATTACCGAATAATGATGAGTTGAGAATTAACATACCCTTGGAAGTAGGGGACACCAGTAGTGAGGAGTCGTAAGCCAATTCCGCTTGGAGTCGGTTCATTACTTGGAAACATTCACAGTTCCATCCATCATATTAAACTCCACAATCAAATCGTGAAGAGCAAAAGTATTAACAGTAGATGCCAAAATATCACCACCGTCTCCCTGGAGTTCCAAAAAGGAATTAGAATTTAAGGTATCAGCACCACTTATGATACTGTTTGAACCGCCTTCGTGTTCAAAATCCAACCCCATAACGAATGAACCGGTATCACTCAAAGTTTTAATCTTGTAATCGTTAGCATCAAAAACACAATCCAACTGTGTAGAGTGAAGAGCGTGGAAACACTTGACTACTTCCGCCATAGTTTCACCTCCTCCTCCTAAATTACTAACTGGAGTGGAAGGGTATGATTTCCCCTCAATTCGGTAGGTGTATTGTTTTAGGTTTGGATTAACTCTACCACTTATGGTGTTCTTATCGTGAGCGAATGCGGTAGATAGGCGAAAGACTGTGAAATAGTTCTTAAGGGATGAGTAGCGTGCTGGGATAAGTAGGGTGTTTTGTGTTGAGGCAGTCATAGTAGTTTGAAATCCACCAACCCCGGTACCGTGGGCTTTGAGTATTCCCCCGCTTTCTGCGACAATTTGGCTCATAACTTGTGGAAGAACATCAATATAATCTGCCTCAATAGACATATCACTCAATTGATAAACACCTTGTGTAGCAGTTCCTGCTACCTCTTTCATAGCATAATCGGGTTGAGCGAAGGTAATTTTCAATCTCAAACCATCAACTGCTGGAACGTGAGTTTGTGCCATAGTTCCTACAACAGCACTATAAATAGGGATAGATACACGTAGTCCTGTGGCAGAATCTCCCGTAATAGTAGCCCCTACCTTCTTAGTAGCACCTGAACCGTGAAGGATTGAATTTAAATTGACTGAGCGGTTCAATGGTTGAAAATCCTCAACAATACCAGCAAAAACGTTGTAGTCATTAATTAGTTCAACAGTAGTAGAACCAATATCCAGAGAAAGGGATTCTATGAGGGAACTTGCTCCACCCGAGGCAAACGCAAAATCGTCAGCATCAACACCCGCACATTTTACAGTGAAAGTGAGATACGAGTTTTGCCCGTTAATCATCGCATTTCTGGACGATGGATAGGCAAACATCACTTCTTTTGTTTCACTTCCGGTAAGTGAAAATCCCTGAGTATTCTCTGGATTGATAGACACCCTCCTACTCTTTCCTCCACCCATGTTTCGGTATTCAGTCAAATCCATTGCTTGTGTAATCGCAGTTTCAGCCATTTTCGTTATATAATGTATAAAGAAAATAAATTTTAAGTTATTTTATTTAATCCCTTTTTCAATCCTATACTATTTTCCTAAACGAATGAGAATACGCCCCCTCTCAAATCCCTAAAGATAATTCTCAACAGTTTCTATTTGGAATGAAACCATAAAATTTGATGTTTCGGGGGTAGTTTCGTCTAAATGACGCATCTCAATAGTAAAATCGTCCAACGGTATTTCGTCAAACATAAACTCGGGTGGAACAATTTGATTAGCGTGTCCTTGTCTTAAAACAGCCCCTCCACCTCCAACCAGTCCCCCACCCAAAACTCCTAATAGTGTTTTGTTTTTATTTTCTTGTAGGGCAGAGTTCGTTTGATTTGCTGTTGATTGAACTACTAACTCACCGTTTGTTCTTGGTAATCCTCTAACAAAAAATAAATTAGGCTGAGGTTTTTGCTTATCTGTGTCGTGAAACCACGATAGAGCGATAGGTTTAACTATAAATCTTTGTTTAACATTTGTTTTATAAACCTTTGTGAAACGGAAAGAGTTGCTATTAGATGACAAACTGCTTGATAAAAATGTTTGGTGGTTTATTGCTACAACGTTATAGGGCATATTATATATATAAGTAGAAAGAAATTATTTGGTTATTTTTTAAAAGGATTCTTCACTTTACCAAGTTGTTCTCCTTTATTCTTACTATCGTCGTAAAACGCCTTTCCTTGCTTTCTTGATTCCTTAATATTGTCTACACTTTGTTTAAACTTTCCGTCTTGTAGAGCCTTGGTGGTTTTCTTTAATTGTTTTCCTAATTTCAAACCCTTTTGTCCTGTATCAATTCCTTTCCTAATACCCTTAACTAATAATTCTCCACCAATAACGGCGGGAAGTAGTTCGGGGGCAACCGCCCCAATTACCGGTGTAGCGATTTTTAACCCTACATCCAATCCCTTAGCAATAGCACCGGCGACGGGTAATGCCTTCTTTTCTAAGAAATTCTCCATTTTCCCGCCAAATTTAGATACCTGATGAACCCCTTTATGAACTTTCTCACCGAACTTTCGCAGTTTCTTACCGTATTTATGAAAAAAACCCATTTCGTTATATACTTATTATAGATATTATTTTTTATCATCTTCTTTCTTTTCTTCTTCCGTATCATTTGGAATTAAAGATTTTCTAAATTTTGTAATCAAAGTGTCTTCTAAAATTTCTGTCTTTTCCTTTGTAAAATCTACACGAAAGGTTATATGGAAAAAATGATTACCATTAGTTTCTAATAGTTTTCCAGAATCGTCTGTAATTGATACATCTAAATAGTTGAGTATTTTTGATGAAATTGTTGAGTAGAAAGGTTGATTGTTAAAAAATGTTAGGTAAGTGTTTATAGAAGTAGATACAGGTATTCTTAATAATTTTTTTGACGAACCATTTTGATTAATCTCGTCATTCAAATTTTCTATATTATTCAAACAAATATTTACCCCGCTTGTGTAGATTAGAGAAATCGTGTAAGGCATTAGCGGATACTCGGTAGTGTAAGAATATGTATCAGCAACTATTCCCAGCAAATTATAGCAATCCTTATCTACTGTATGAATTGTGAACTCGGGGTTTCCACCCGTTGTAGGTATGATTTTAATTTTAGAGAACCTCACATTATAATCAATATCAAACGGTAATGTTGCGTCAGCGTTTATCTCACTTTTAAGGGTAGCAATTGAGTAATTCCCTTTAGGTAATTCGTAAGTTTGAACTGTCGTAGAGGCATCGCTATATCTAATTTTATTGTTAGTCTCGTTGAAAACATAGAAGGATAGCGGTATTGAAACCGCCTCTACACCTATCATCATTTTTACTTTGGATTGTGGGGGTATGATTATAGGGGTTGATAGGGTAAATTGTTTCCTCATATGTTCTGTTCCGGTAGCATTAGGATTATCACTATCGCAAAATATTTTCTTTGAATTGTAATGAGTATCCATATAATAATAATTAGATTAAAATTCTACGGTTAGATTCAATTTAGTTGTAATCTTTAACCTATTTATTTCCTCACTTACTTTCTTAGCACCTTGATATTTTCTAATATCCCCATTAGTTTCTACAATCACCAGGGCAGGTACTTTTGATAACCCAAATTGTTTGAATAAATCGTCGCTAATATCCTTAAACGACACTACAGCCTTATCACACTTAAAATCTTCCAACTGCCTTTTAGGTTCAATACAATATTTACAATTCTCACCACTAAAAAAATAAATCCACATTTTATAATATAAATATATAATATAGAATGCCTAACGCAAACGCACCAAATCTTACTATTAGAACTGATACTCCTCCTGCTTTTGACTGGACTGGTATAAGACGTGCTTTTATGCCTGAATCTATTATTAGAAAACCCCGCAAAAGCATCATTTCCTTGCTACAATTAAATCACGCTAATAAACCCCGCTCCCATTAAATCTGTAATGGTATAACCTTTCCTGATTCCTCAACGTATCCCTTTGAGTAATCCCCACATTTACTAATCTTTGAGTTAGAACTGAATTGTAGATAATTTTCTTTTGCCAATGAACTTGAGCCTGATAGGAAGTTCCAATTATCAGTATGAACTTTATAACCTTCCGCCATTTTGATATAATCCTGAACCCATATAGTGGAAAAGCCTTCGTCCTTGTATAAATTAACCGTATCGTTGTAGTCATAATTTTCCTCGCCGGTAAATATAATTGTCTTTTCCTCATCATTCGTAGTCTTGTTCTTGTAAATATTTTTTGTATTGATGCCCTTGAATTTGCGGATAACTTTATCTTTTAATTTTCCCAACTCCTTATAAGTTAATGGAGTCTTATAATTTTCTTCGTCAAAGTTTTTATCCACCAATAGATATGACTTACATCCCAGAAATACACCTAACTTGTATCCTCCTTCTACCGTTCCTGCTTCGTTCGTCAAATCTCCTAATTTTTCACCCTTCACACACAAACAATATTTATTGGCTAATAATTCATTTTCTCGTCTTGATAAGTCTAAATCTGTTATGACTGAATCTGTATCACAATAATATACCCCACCCTTACTTTTTTCCAAATCCTTCATTAGTGTGTATAGTTCAGTTCTTGCGTATGCTGTAGTGAATTGAGCGATGATTATATTAGCACATTTTGCGTCCAATTTTTCATTAGTCCTCACCAACGTTTTTTTACCGACATCGTCAAACCCTAATAATCTATTACGGCATAAGTGTTTATTGAGAAACGCACTCTTCTTTTCGTTATTTTTGAATTGGTTAATACTCATCTGTTCGTTGTCGCTAATTTTTATCCCCCAGAACCCGTATAACGAATTAACAATAATCTTACTCATAGCACGTCTTGCGTCGTTGCCTTCCGCCTCTGCGTCTTTCTTTGCCTTAAACAATTTATCTACCATACCCTTGAAGTAATTGGTGTGTTGATGTCCGTAGTCCAGAACCTCAATCGGGGTAATCTCATACCCCAGTTTATTATCAACTATATAGTTCCACTCTTGCGTGGTAATCCACAATAGTTTATTTTCCTTGAAGTGTGAGAAACATAGTTTTCCTACATCGTCCTTGTAGGGTAAGTAAGGTTTCATATTAAAGTCCGTAGTCCTAACATAACATTTCACCATACCAAACCAATTCTTATCAAAGGGCAATCCTGAAATATCCTTCTTTGTATAAGTTCCGTATGGGTAGGGGTTTTTCGCCATCACGAACGGATAGAGCGAAGTAAAATCGTAATAATATAAATCTTTATCTACAGCCCCAATATGAAAGCATTCACACCTCCCGCCATAGTAGTAGTCTTTGAGTTCCAGATACTGATTGAAGGGTATTTCGTAGAGTGGTATGTTTTGAAAATCGTGATTGTTGATAAAGAACTTACGGGCGGTTGAAGCACACGTTAACGCTTCGTTTAATTTAATATCGTAGTCCTCTTTATACACGGTTCTCATAGCATCTACCAACTCGTATAACCCCAGAACGTCGTTCTGTAAATATGGTAGGCATTTGCCTTTGATTTCCATAAAATTATCAGCATTAACTGTTTTATGGTCTATATCACCGGTAAGTTTCTTCGTTTCACACTTGAACTCTTTGAGTAGTTTATCCAGTGAACCCGCACACAGAATATAACTATCCCTGAACTCAACGGTTAATCCGTTTTTGAGTTTGAGTGAGAATTGAAATATTCTACCATCCTTGATAAGAGAATTCATAATAGGTATTTCCGTCTGTGAAATAATCTTGTAAATGATTTCATAAGCGTCAAACTTTCCGCCGTTGTGAGCGTATAGTAAAAGTTTGTGATTATGAGTTTTATCATAAATATTAATCTTGGAAAGTTTATTAATGAATTCTAATGTAATATCCCCATCGTGATAAATATACTGATAATTTTCCTTATACTCCCCGCCTATATTATGCGTCCACCCTACGGCGTAGGGTTTCACATCACGGGTTCGTCTATCAGTAGAGTCTGCGTTGTAGGTTTCGTAATCATACGAACCCCACCAAACCTTAACCGGTTTCTTCTTGCTATCCTCCTCCTCAACTTTCTCTTCATACTCCATTTTCTTCTGTTTTGTAAAATTCTGTGTGAATGCTAATTCGTTGAACTTTTCCTTTCTGGAAACCAGAGCGTATGAGTGGGAAGCGTAGATTAGAATGCTAATCTCACCCTCACACACGTTCTGTGGTATGACTGTGAAGTTTAGATTAAGTTTATCGTCATAAACATTAATCTTCTTTTTAAGAGCCGTTGAAATATAATTAAGTTTCTCCTCCAAAGTCATCGCATCGGTTATATTCTTACGATACGCCCAATTATCCACCCTTGAAGTCATCGTCTTATAGTCTGTATTACCTTCCGCCAGAAGACACGCACGGGCAACGCATAGAGTGTAAGTAGAAGGGGAGATAATTAACCACTTATTAAGAAATTTCATAAAGGTATTCTTAGGGATTTTATCGTAGAGAGTCATCATCAATTCTTTTAACATTTTCTCATTTTCCTTACAACCAAACACGTAAGACTGTGGTAGGTTAGGTGATGGAAAATATTCTATAATAAGTCCTAAGAAAGTTACATCATCGTTGTACTCCTCTTTAATTTGTTTAATTAGGATTTCCAGATTTTTATGTAAATCGTTGTAGGACGAATAGGATGTTTGGAAATGTTTCTCCACATTCTCCACGGCAATTCTCAATACTACCGCAAATGCGTTCGTGTTCTTGTTTATTCCGTTTAACCGTTTCTGTATGAAGTAGTGAATTCCCTTTTGTCTTGAAACAGTTAGAAACTCCCTAAAATCATCTGCCCTACTCTTATTGATTTCAATAACTGTCTTATCTCCAATTGTAGAGATTTCCTCGTTGGTTCTACCTAAGGGTTTGCTAAATTCTTTGGCGATTAATGGTGAGTCAAAGAATGGCGAAAGTTGTTCTTGATTTATCTTGGAAATGGTGAATTGTCCTTTCATAAATGAATCGGGTTTCTTTTTGAGTGATGGTAGTGATACCCCCGTAAAGTTGTGTGCTAATAGTTGTGTCCTCAACTCCGCATACCCTTTGGCGTACCCTACTTGTTTGTTGTCTTTGGTGATTGCGAAATGAGCGATTCTTGGCATTCTATATACTATATATAAGATAATAATATTTAACTTTAAACCCTTTTTTCCTCAATTTCTCAAATCAATTTTGCTATTCAATTTTGGACTTTTTCTCCAGGTAGGGATTTTGCTTAAAATCCGTTCCACTACGAAATTTTCCTCAATTTTGAATAATATTTCTTTTTCCTAAACTTTTGAGAAATATTGAAAACGATGGTTTTTTGGGGGGGAATTTTGAAAAATTTTCACCCCCTGTTTTTTTTGAGAAATTTCTGGGACTTTTTCTTTGATTATACTTTTAAAGTATCAAAGTGAGTGGATTTACTATATCCCC
>Ga0308011_10000831_pt1 | contig 15231 bp, 23 predicted proteins | sample Neamet177_FD_203144 | JGI IMG/M metagenome (GOLD analysis project Ga0308011, IMG submission 203144) | Marine microbial communities from water near the shore, Antarctic Ocean - #177 | ecosystem: Environmental > Aquatic > Marine > Unclassified | place: Southern Ocean | collected 2014-07-25 | reverse complement strand
CAACCAAACTGATTTTGTAAGGAACATTATGCAAACGTTTAATTTAGGAATTAATGTTAATTCTATAAGTAAAGAAATAGAATTATATAGTTTGAATACAGTATATGGTAATGAAGGAGTAATAAATGACTTTAGTAAGTACTATGACGAGACTAAGAAGCGTATTTTTAAGAGTTCTTACGGTAAGAATAACAAGTTTACTTATAAATACATAGAAAAGGATGTAAGCTTTGTTAAATCTGATGGAATACTAGTAGCCAATAATACTAATGAAGATAAAAAAATAATAGAAAGTGAACTTACAGCGTCTTCAAACTACACGCCGTTAACTCTAGGGGCTGTTGACGCTTTATTAACTTCTGTTACTGCCTACGATAGTAAAAGTATTAATGCTAAGCCGACTAACATAGGTGACAGATTTAACCAGGTTATAAGAGTAGAAACTGAAGTAACGAACCCTGTGACTGTAAGTTATATTGACAAAGCAGGAAACACAGGAAACGTAATAAGTGACCAAAGCTTCTTAACTTTTGGCGGTTTAGATTGGAGTACATTAATAGACACTCAATTTAATAACTTAAGAGATAATGTGCTTAATAGATATGAAAAATATACGGTTATAATGAATGTACCGCTGCATATAATAAACGAATATAACTTTAAAGAGAAGGTTTATATAAGAGAACTAGGTAGTAACTTTGTAGTGAATAATATTACAACTTTAAAAGGTGGATTAAATCAATGGGAACTAATTAAAATAAACTAAAACAACATGGCTACAGAAGAAAGAGTAATATTGCTAAAAACTGATATTGATAATTCAAGCGCTATTAAAGCGAATGCAGAATTAACTCAGTCTATAGCTAAATTAAAGTTAGAACAAAAAACACTAAAAAAAGAAACGGAAGGATTAACAACGGCGACAGATAAACAAACTAAAGAATACGTAAAGAATGAAGCTCAAATAAAATCTTTACAAGAAGATAGTAGAAAATACACTAAAATTCTTAAGGACCAAACTAAAGAACAAAAAGCTAACCAAAAGATAGTAACCAAAACTAACGGCTCAATTAATTCTTTAAGAAATGCTTTAAACATAAATAGAGATGCTTATAGGTCACTAACTAAACACGAGAGAGAAAACACTGTAGCAGGTAAACAATTAGTTGCCGTAATACAAAAACAAGATAAAGAATACAAAGATTTATCTAAAACAATTGGTAATAGTCAGGCTAATGTAGGTAATTATACTCAATCCTTAAACGGATTAAAAAAAGTATTTGGAGCTTTAGGAATTACTTTTGCTATTACTCAACTTGTTAGTCTAGGAAAAGAATTAATTACTTTGTCTCAAGAGTCTAGAGGTGTTCAATTTGCTTTTGAGAAGTTAGGAGACGAAGGTGTGGATGCTTTTGATAGAGTTAAGGCGGCAACTAGAGGGACTTTATCTAACTTAGATATTAAGCGTTCTCTAGTTGAGTTTGATAACTTTAATATTAGCCTAGCTGAAACAGATACTTTATTTGAGTTTTTAGCAGTTAGAGCTACTCAAACGGGTGTTAGTGTAGATAAATTAAAACAATCTTTAGTAGAAGGGCTATCTAAAGAGTCAAAATTAAGAATTGATAACTTAGGTATTAGTGCAAAACAATTAAATGACCAATTAAAACTTACCCCTAATTTTGTTGAGGCTGTGGCAACTATTGCAAAGAGTGAGATTGCAGAGGCAGGAGGTATATTAGATGAGGCTGCAAATAGTCAATCTAAATGGAACGCAGAAATAGCTAACGCAAAAGAAGCTATTGCCAATAATTTAGGCCCCGCTTGGAGTAGTTTCTTAAGTGGTGTATTAGGCGGCTTGAATATTGCTATAGAAAAGGTGCAAGAATTGTTTAACCCTGGAGGGTCTAATAGTGCCTTAAAAAAATCAGTAGAAGAGTCTAAAGCTTTATATAACGACCTTGTTACTGCAGGAATTAAAGAAGGAAAAACAAGAGAGCAAGCAAGTGCGGAGGCTATAAAACAAGAGCAAAATAATCTTAATAGAGCCAAGGCTTTTAGGGCTTTAGATTTTAAAGAACGCCTAAATTCTCAAAGAGCTTTTATATTGGGAAAATCTAAATCGGTTCTAACATCTGAAGGAATTTTTAATGACACTAGATTAGATAACGAAATTAAAACAGCTCAAGCTAGATTAGACGCTGTAAGTAAGATTGAAACTAACGCAATATCTAGGTCAGCAGAAAAAGCAGAGGAAGCAGAAGAAAAAAGAAAAGCAGAAGCGGACAAAGGAACGGCGGATGCAATAAAAAGAGCTAAAGAAATTAGCGACAATACCCTTGATATTACTAGGCAAAATATAACTTTTAATTTGTCTTTAATTAAAGACGCAGGAGAAAAGGAGTTAGCAATTAATAAAAATAAATATGACGTATTAAGAGAGGACACTTTAGCAAATGAAAAATTAACTAACGACCAAAAGGTTAATTTAAAAAATCTTTATGACCAACAAGAAATAGAAGCATCAAGATTAATAAATGTTAAAATAACAGAAGATAAAATAGCAGAACAAGAAAAATATTTTGAAAGTGTAGATAATCAATTTAAGCTATTACAAGCTTTAAGAAGTACCGACCAAGAAAATGAAATTGCGGAACTTGTATTAAGTTATGAAGAAAAGTTTTTATTAGCAGTTAATAACGCAGAACTAGAAACAGCTTTAGCTATAGAGCAAGCCGAAAAGATAGCAGAAATAGAAAAAAAATACACTGACCAGTCTATAGCAGAGGAGAACAGAAAGCAAAGAATAAAACAAACTATAGAGCAACAAAAACTAGAGTTGGCTAGTGATTCGTTAGGAGCAATAAAAGGACTATTGAATGAGGAGTCAGCAGCTTATAAAGCTTTTGCTGTAGCTCAAGTGGGTATAGATACTTATATAGCCGCGCAAAAAGCTTACTCTTCTCAATTAATTGTAGGAGACCCAACTTCACCAATAAGAGGGGCAATAGCTGCAGGAATAGCAGTAGCAGGAGGTCTAGCAAATTTAGCAAAGGTACAAGGATTTGCAGAAGGTTCCGAAAGTACAGGACCTTTAGGATTTGCAGATTATAGCAACCATACAGGAATGATAACGGGACAAGGTAACATTAGCCCACTAGCAAACGGAGATAATATGCTTGCTACTATTAAAACGGGTGAGGCTATCCTAAATAATAAGCAACAAGGTAGACTAAACAACCTTTTAGGATTTGATGCTATTAAATACGCTGTTAAAGGTTATGCGGACGGAACTACATTTACAGGAGCGTCTCAAACGGGAGCAATAAATAACAACGTTATTAATAATTCTAATATAAATAATAATTCTCAAAGTCAAGAAAATATTACGTATATTGTAGACGTAAAAGACGTAGCAAGAGGATTAGACGATTTAAACATAAAAGTAACAGATGCAACTATCTAAAATTATAAACGGTTGGAAACACTACTTTACTGACAACAGTGAAGTAGAAGAAATAGCGAAGGAACGTGTTAAACATTGTTTAGAGTGCCCAGAGAAAAAAGAAAGCAAAGTTTTTGGATGGGTCAAAGATGACTTAGAAGAAATAAGCGCTACTGTGTGCGGTAAGTGTAATTGTCCTTTAGCTATGAAAGTAAGAAGTATTAACGAAAATTGTCCTTTGAAAAAATGGTAAAATATAATTTAATAAACAAGTTAAAAGAACAAGGGTTATTTGATTCTTGTATTAGTAGTGGCATTATATCTTATAATTATGCTAATTGGACTGATTTATATGAGTTCTACAAGCATCAATTAACTATTGAGCCCTCTAAGATGCAATGCGTCACTAACACAGCTACAAAGTTCTCTTATTCAGAAACTAGAACAAGAGAAATAATAAATATTATAAAGTGTTAGATTCTTTTTGTTTAATTTTCATTGATAAATAAGAACCTAATAAGCCTCCTATTAAGGATGAAAATATAACAGGCAAGTATTCTGTTTTAAATTCTGTAATCATTTTCGCCATTGATATAGTATTAATAGAGATTGATATTAACCAAGTAAAGTGAACAAATGACCCAGACAGTAACACTTGTTTTATATTGTTTTTTGCTATACTTTTTACATTCCACGTTCTGCAGAATATAAAAACAAATTGAGTAATAAATACTATTACTGATAATTGTACTATCATTGTTTTTATGTATTGTTGAAATCAAAAGTAAAACATATATTTTTAATAACCTAATTTAATTTAAAAAACTTTCGTAAACCTCCGTAAACAAATACGCTATCTTTGGCTTATATTCGCAGTATGATTGGAAATTTATTTATACACGGTACAATAATAGGTAGTGACTCAGAAAAGGCCGAGGCATTCGGGTACACCTCACTTGTAGCAATTAAAAAACAATATTCTAAACAGTCAGAAGCTACTTCTTTTAATGTAAACATAAACTCAGTAGGCGGTGATATTACCGAAGGCGCAAAAATGTTTGCATTTCTAGAAAGCTTAAAAGAAGACGGTATAACCTTGACTACAGTAACAGACGGTTTAGTAGCTTCAATGGGTACTTACTTGTTTATGGTAGGCCAAGAGCGTATTTATTACGATAACGATGAGTTTAGACCTCACCTTCCATTTGCTTCAAATTTCACAGGGTCTAGTGTAGATTTATTACAAGCGGGTTTATATGTTGACACTAAAGAAAAGGAATTTGCACAATTTTACGCAGATAGGACTAATCTAGATTATCAAGCTTCTTTTGATTTATTAGCTGAAGATAGATATATTACAAATGACGAAATGATTAGCATAGGATTTGCTACTCAAATTAGAGAAAAAAGGCAAATAGTTGCCACAATAAATATAGAAAATATGGGATTAATAGAAGACGCAAAAAAAGTATTAGGACTTACTAAAGAAGTAAGCGAAACAGTAGAAATTGTTAACGTTTTGGTAACATTAGAAGATGGAACTGTAATAGATTCTAGTTCTGAGGTGTCAAAGCCTGAGGTTGGCGATTCTTGGACTGTAGAGGGTTCAAAACCTGAAAATGGAAGCTATACAACTCAAGACGGTTATGTGGTTACTGTTTTAGACGGTAAAGTTTCAGAGGTTACACAATCTGAAGAGGAGGTAATCGAAGTAGTAGAAAATACTGAAAGCACAGAACTTGAAGCGATGAAATTAGAAGTGTCTAATCTTTCTGCATCATTTGAGGCTTTTAAATTAGAGAACGAAACTAAATTAGCTTCTAAGGATGAAGAATTAGTTACTATCAATGCTACATTAACAGAAACTAGCGAACTACTAGAAAAGTCAATAGAAAGAGTAACTAGCTTGAGCGCTAATGCTTCAGTAGATTTTAATGACTCTAAAGTTGAGGTTAAAGAAGACTTTACAATAAGTAGGGTAAAAAAATAAAATTAAACAAACAAAAAACAAATAAAAACAAAAACAATGGCAGTATTTAACATTAGCGCTATGAGTGCTAGAACTCCTGAAGAAGCTAACGAAGTTAGTGAGTTAATCTTCAAACAAATTAGAGAAGATAAGACTATTCAAGAGCTTTATTCTTTAGTACCAAACATTACATTTGACAAGCATATTCCTATTATTGGTTTGTTGTCAGATATTATGCAAACTAAAAGTGCTAACTGTGAGTTTCCAGAAGGAGGAGCTGTAGTAGTAACTGAAAAAACTTGGACTCCTAAAACTCTTCAACAAGAGCAGAGACTTTGTAAAGATGACACTGAGAGTAAATTTCACTTTTGGCAGTCTAGAAATTCAAACTTAGTTGAAAAGTATGACTTGACAAACTCAGGAGAATTAAACTATTTGATTTACCTTATTGAAGATGCTGTTAAAAAAGCAATCGTAAGAGTTGCAGATTTTGCTGACACTTCAGCAGCTTTAGTTTCTGGCGGTGGTAAGATTACAACGGCTTTAGGAGCTACAGGAGTCGCTAGAATGAACGCAATAGACGGACTTTGGTCTCAATTCATTGCAATCGGAACGGCTAATGCTGAACAATTGGTAGCTATTTCTGAAAACGGAGAAGCGTCTAAAGCAGCACAGTTAAACTTAGCAGCAGATACAGCTAAATTAACTTTTGAAGGAATGATTTTAGGGGCATCTGAAGATGTACCAAACGATGCTGTTATAATGTGTACTAGGTCACTATTTAATAACTATTTCAAATGGTTAGTAGATAATTCTTTTGATACAGCTACAGCAGTAGAAGGAATGGATTTCAGAAGTATTACATTGGCTCAGTATGGTGTTACAATTATCGAAAGAAAAGACTGGGATAGAAATATCAAATCTTATTTTGATAACGGTACAACTTATGATTTACCTCACAGAGCTGTTATGACTTCAAGAGATAATCTTTTGATTGGTACAGAAAGCGAAGCAGCACTATCTTCTTTTACTTCTCACTATTCTGAAGACACAATGAAAAACATTGTTAGAGAAGAAATTAAAATAGATGCTAAAGTAGCATTAGATGAGGCTGTAATGGTAGCATATTAATTAACAAATAAAAAAGATAAACTATGAGTTGTAATAAAGATATAGCAGCAAGTTTTTCTATTGATTGTACTTCAGTCCCAGTAAAGGGACTGGTTCAATCGGTTACTATTATGAATAGAGCCGACATTGATAGAGGGGCAACAGTTTTTAATGCTGACGGTGTAACAATCGAAGGAATGACATTAAAGTCAGGAGTAAAAAGAGCTTACTTAATGGATGGTGTAAAAAATCTATTAAATGCACAAGCAACATTCGTTTCTAAAGACGATACATTTGACGCTTGGAACCATACTTTAAGCGGATATATAGCAGACTTAAACCCCGCTAATTTAGTAGAGCTTCAAGCTTACACTAACGGCGCAGAGATTTGTGCTATTGTTAGAACTAAATACGAAGGTGCTGACGGTACAGGCTCAACAGCTTTTAAAGTATTAGGTTACGAAGTTGGGATGAGTATGACGGAATCGGTTTTTGATGCTAACGAGAATGGTGGTTTACCATTTACATTAGGTAATAAAGACGGTTACGAAAATAATCAGTTTCCTTATGCGTTTTTCATCACTGATTTAGCTACTACGGAAGCTGCAGTATTGGCACTTCAAACACCTACAGTATAATAATTTGATTCTTAATAAAGATATCAATATAATTAAAAGAGATGCTAATCTAATTAAAGAATTGGCATCTCTTTATTTTTCTACGTTTAACAAACAGTTAAAAGTTAGTTGCGGTTCTTGTATACATACGCAATTTGTAGAATTAAGTGTACATTTAAAACACGAATTTAAAATGGAAGAAATAAAATGTAATTTCAAGTTAAAAGTATCTAGCATTAGAGAATTTAGTTCTACAGCAGTGCATACAAATAACACGTTAACGGACGAAGTGGCAATAGCCTACTTAAAAGTTAATATTAATAGATTAAACCAATTTTCTAAGTACCCTAATAATTTAGATGAATTATTAAACGGTAAAAAAGAAATTGTAAAAGAAGTAAAGAGTAAAGAATTAGTTAAGCCAGTAAAGGTTAAAAAACCAAGCAAAAAAAAGGTAAAGAAAAACTAATTAAATAACTAAAAAACAATAAAATTATGGCATCCTCAAATTTCATAACAATAGACGACACTACGCCAAAAGAATTTAATAGACGTAAGGATATTTTTAACTTTGGAGTAGATAATGATTACCCTACTAATATAAAAAAATTAATAAATAGCTCAGTAACTGCAAAGTCCTGCGCTAATTTAGTTAGCTCATTCCTTTACGGTAAAGGATTTGATAACAATGGTTTTTATATAAATAGAGACGGTGATACACCTAACAAATTACTAAGAAAAACTACGGTAGACGCATCCTATTATAATGGGTTTGCAATACACGTAGGATATAACGCATTAGGGGAAAAAACTAGTTTTAAAGTTATTCCTTTTGAATGGGTTAGAAAGGCTCAAGAAGACAATAACGGTTACATTTCTAAGCTTAAAGTTTCTAAAGATTGGAGTGACAGAAAAGTAGAACCTATTGAGTACGATATTTATAATCCTAGTCAAGCATTAAATCAAATCAATAGAGATACTATAGAAGCTTATAGAGGTCAAATTTTATATGTTTCATTTAGTTACCAAGATATATATCCAAAATCATGGATAGACCCAGTAATTGACGATTGTATAAGTGAGTGGAAGTCTAGCGTATATAAGAAAAACCTTATTACTAAAGGATTTATGAAGAATTCTATAGTGGTTACTAAAGAATTTGACAATGATAAAAGTAAAACAAACTTTCAAGCAGGTATGAAATCTCAGCTTGGAGCTGACGGAGTTGGTGGTATTAACCATTATGAAGCTGACTTAGACAGTGATGACTTAAGCAAAGAAGTGTTTATACAAGAAGTAGGAACGGATTTGAATGACCAACTATTTTCTTACACAGATAAAAATGTTTCAGATAAAATATGTATAGCTTACGGAGTATCACCTTCTTTAATTAAGAATGATGACAACAGTTTATTTAGTGGAGGTGGTGAAGCAATTGAGCAAATGATGCTTAACGTTCAATTTAGAGTAGATAACATTAAAAGAGACATACAGGATACTTTTAACGATTTATTTACAGGTACAGTTAACAGTGAGTTAAATAGTGCTGAATTTATTATTAATCCTTTAGTTGTTAAAGCTGAAGAAATAAAAAAAGAAGAAGATGGCGCTATTGATAACTAAAACAGACATTGCTAGTTATAAAGATATTTCTTTATTTACTACAGATAACAGGATAGATGAATATATAAATGATTCACAACTGCAAGACCTTTGCCCTTTATTAGGGTACGATTTTTACTTTGATGTTTTAAAAAACATAGCTTTGCCTGACTATCAGGAATTATTGAACGGTGGTGAATTTGTTGTTAATGGAAATACGTGGACTCATAGCGGTTTGAGGGCTGTATTAAGTGAGTTTGCGTATGGACGTTATACCTACTTTGGTGGTTATAATGATACTCCAAACGGTAACACGATTAAGACTTTTGAATTTTCTAACCCTACTCACAATGAGGACCGAAAAGACATTTGGAAGGAATGTAAGCAAAGGGCTAATAGTTATTTTGAAGTAATAAAAGTTTATTTAGACCAATCTAATTTTACTGTTTGGACCGATAAAAGTGATAGTTGTGAAAGTGGCACAACAAAAAAAGGTGGTTTTGGTTATACATTAATAAAATAAAATGAAAGACGAATTAAAAAAATCTTTAGAATTAGAAATTAAAACTTTAGAAGAAAGTAAAATGGGTTTGTCTTGGTTAGAAAGACTAGATATTGACGACTCGATACATAATATAAGAATGAAATTAAACGGCGTTAAGCCTACAGATAGCTCTATAGATTGTATTGGTTGTGGTTCTTAATTAAATAAAATTATCAAAAAAAATAGTTGAATAATGTTAGATATAATAAGAGAAAATTTAGATAATTTAGCTTTAGCTGTTGGTGGTGTCTTTGCTTACTTTGGAGGTAAAAATATAAAAAGGTCTGACGAAAAAAAAGCAAGTGCGGACGCTCTTAAATCTATGCAAGAGGGGTATAATGAATTTGTAATTGACCAAAAAGAAAGGTATTCAGAAATTAAAGCTGAATTAATCTATTGCAGAGAAGAGCTTAAATTAGTTCGTACCCAATCCAATAGCTTAAAAGATGAGGTTAAAACGTGGAAGGACAAATATAACGAATTAAAAAAACAATTTGACGAATATAAAAAACAACATAAAACTAACTAAAAACTTTTACTTACACGAATTTAGTTGTCATAACGGTCAAAAAGTACCTAAAAAGTATCTTGAAAACGTAAAGGAACTAGCCTCAAAGCTACAGACAATTAGAGATGTATTAAACAAACCTATGTATATAAATTCAGCATATAGGCCTACAGAGTATAATAAAAGTATAGGAGGAGCTAAAAGAAGCCAACATTTAACTGCTTCAGCTGCAGACATAACTGTAAAGGGTATGACTCCAAAACAAGTGATGAGAGCAGTTAGAAAACTAGTAAAGAATGGAGTAATAGAGCAGGGTGGTATTGGTCTTTATAATTCTTTTATACATATAGATATAAGAAGCAATCCTACAAAGTGGGACAACTCAAGTCTATTTAATTTTTAAATTATGAGATACATATTATTAATATTGGTGTTAATTGCTTGTAATCCTATTCAAAGACACGCAAGAATAGTTAAAAGGTTTCCGTACGTTCACACAGTGGACAGTATTAAATTAATCGATACAGTGCGTTTAAATACTGAAGTGACACAAATAGACACTGTTACGCTTATAAGTAGCTTAAAGGACACTATAACGCTAATTAAGGATAACTTAACCGTAGAAGTATATACTGTGAGAGATAGCTTTTATCTTAATGCTAAATGTGATACTATATTTTTAGAAAAGATAATTACTAGAAATATACCGATAAAGTACTATAAAGAGAATTTAATCAATTATAATTGGTTATTCTTAATACTTGCCTTAGTTATAGCTTATTATCTCTTTTTAGGTAAGAAATAAAACTATTTAGGGTATTTTTTTGGAAATATAATACTATAAAGGTAATATAATAATTGATATATATACTATATATATAATATATATTTTATTTATTTTTTATTTTGTAAAATAGTGTAAAGTGACTTTACAAAAATTTTACAGTCTATTTTACACTTTTTCATAGGTTTCATAGGTGTTATAGGTCATTTTGTAAAGTATTTTACACTTTTTACAAAATAATTTTTAAAAAAAATAAATTTATATAATTAAAATATACTATGTAAACTGTAAAACACTTTACAAAAAGCTGTTTTTACTAGGCTTTATAGTGCTTCAGGTTGTAAAGTGATTAGTTTACAAATATTACAATGATTAAAATAGTTTACATTGTTAATAAATATTGAGTTTTTTTTTAAACTTTTGAAAAATATAATTTAATTAAGTTAAATATATTTTTCGTATATTTGTTATATAGAAAAACAGGTATTTAAAAATAAATCAAAATAAATTAGGTTAGTAATAAAATTTAATTTAGTTTTGAAAACTATTAACAAACAATAAAAATATGTACGATAAAAAACAAATAGATTATATTAATTCTAAATTTGACGACAACCCGAATAACTCTAATATAGCTAGAATGGTTATAGAAGAGTTTGAATTAACAACAGCATTTGATAGCGTAAGGAAAAAAGTTCAATCTCTAAGGAAAAAACATAATCCTTTTGACGTAAGCACTAAAACCAAAACAAACGAATACAAGAAAAAAGAATTTGTTTTGTCAGCTTGGAATGAGCAAGGCTATATGATGGATATAGAAAAGTATTGCGAGCATTACAAACTACCTAGAAACTCTATCTCTTCTTATAAATTAGTTTCGCACACGGGTACGCCTTATTATAACATTGCTTTTAAAGAACAAGTAATAGAAGGAGAAAATGATTTAGATAGCATTAAAGAAGTTCTTTTAAATGAGACTGAAAGAGTTTACACTTACAAAGAAAGTTCTTATACTTTTGATAAAGAGAATGTATTAAAGTGGTCAGATTTACACTTTGGAGCTTACATTAAAAACTTAATGAATGTTGACGACTTTAGCCCAGATATTTTACTTGATGGGTTGTTAGATTCAATTAATGTTATAAATGTTTTTGGATTTAAAAAAACTCATATACATATTAACGGCGATTTGATTGAGTCGTTTAGTGGATTAAATCATATTAATTCGTGGATGAGTATGGATACAGAAATGATAGGGTCCAACGCTATTAAAATGTGTTCTAAAATGCTACATACAGCATTTCAAAAAGTAGATAATTTAGGATGTATTAAAATTGTAGCTGGTAATCACGATAGACTTTCAAAAGATAACAAAGAGGACGTAAAAGGAGGTGCTGCAGAGCTTATAGCTTACTGCCTAGAGTTAATGGGTTATGATGTAGAGTTTCATCCCTACGTAATTACTCACTTTGTGGACGGTATTAACCATATTAATTTACACGGTGATAAAGGAATTAGCAAGAAGTCTACGCATCAAATAATTTTAGACTATGGTATTCAGGGTGAATACAATTTAATTAATGAGGGGCATTTGCATAGTGTAATTGAAAAATTAAGTGTTAAGCAAAGAGAAACTTTTGAAATAGTCAAAGACGATAGCATACTGCACAGACGCTTTTATTTACCTTCATTTTTCACTGGTAATTATTATTCAGCTACTTTAGGTTATACAACTAACGCAGGTTATTTTAGTGTATGGAATAACGGCAAGGGTAGACCTCAGTTCTTTAATGGTTCTGTATAATGGAGGACTTAGTTAGGTGTGACGGTGGTAACTGTTTATTAAGGTACCACTGTCTAAGATTTACTAAAAGAAAATACGACACTGAAGAAATGTATTTTGAGAGTGTACCCTGTGAGGACGACCTAAAAGAGTGTTTTTACTTTTGGAATGAAAACGCAGAGGAATTATTTAATGGAATAGATAGATTAAATGGATTAACAAATTAAATTAAATGACAGATAAAGAAAAAACAGCGAAGGACAGAAAAGAAACGCCTATTTATTCAGGATATATAGCTTATTTTCCTGACGCTATAAAAGAAGTGGCTCAGTGTAGTTACTCGGGACAACAGCAGCATAATCCAGACAAACCATTAGCCTGGGATAGGAGTAAATCAGGTGATGAGTTAGACGCAATGATGAGGCATTTAGTAGACCACGCCGCAGGAATTGAATTTGATGAGGACGGTACAAGGCATTTAACTAAATGTATGTGGAGAATTAGTGCTTTTGTACAAAAATCAATAGAATTGGAGAGATTAGACAAAAAAGAATTAAAAATAGATAGACTTTTTTAGACTGAGAAACAACTACTTAAAAGCAATTATTAATTTAATTGCTTTTTTTATGCAAAAAAATTAGGTTAGTAATATTGAATAGACTACTTTTACATATATCAATTAACAAAAAAACAAAATATTATGAAAACTTTAGAAGAAATAGGAGCAATCGAATTCAATCAAACAGAGGCATATTACGATAACGTAGAAAAATACGGTTATGACGAAGATTTATGTATCTGTTGTGGTAAAAAAACAAAATCTAGGTATTTTGTAAATACAATAGAAGGACCTGAGGCTATAAAAGCTGACGTAACAACAGAAGATTTAGACGCGTTAGGTTTGTATTCGCAAGGTATGTTTCCTATCGGTTCTACTTGTTTGAAAAGAATGGAAAAATCTTATATAATAGACACACAAAAAAAATAAAAACTAAAGGGCTGTAAAAGGCCCTTATTAAACAAATACTATGAGGAATTTAAACTTAGGTACATTAGGAAGCGAATACTACAAAAAAGCTATAAGTAGTAATAAAAAAAGAATAGAGTCTTTAAATGAGCTGCAAAGCGAAAAAATGAGTAGACTAGCAGGGTGCTATGAGGGTATAATATCAGGACTTATTAGAGATTTAGAAATATTAGAAAATAAATTAAAAATAAATTAGGTTAGTAATAAAATTTATATTACTTTTAGAAACACAAACAAACAAACAATGAATTTAATTAAAGAATATCAGGAACTACTAGACTTCGGAATAGATACTAGTAACAAGTCAGGAACTTATGAGGGTGTAAATTTCTCATTCGATTTTAAAGTAGAAGACAATAGAGTTTATATTTCAAACTTGTTTGATGGAAAATTTGAAAGCCCACTTACAGAGGTTGAAATAGATTTGCTAGAAAGCTCATTAAGTGAGTTGCAAGATGACGAAGAAAGTTTAGAAGATTTTGAAAATAGAACTCATTACACACTTTAAAATAAAATTATGAAAAACCTAACCAAAAGAATTAAAGAAATAAATTTGCTATTGAAATTAGCAATAAATAAAGAAACAAAATTATACCTTTTAAGCAAACAAAAAACTGCAGTAGAAGATTTACAGGTAGAACTCAATAAAATACTTGTAGGTATATCTAACCAACAAAGGGACGCATTAAAACATCAATAATATGGAACACGAAGAAACTTATAAAATAATTTGTGAAGAAATGAACCTCGACTATATTACTGCAATGGACTTAAAAGCTGTCAGGATTATGGATTATAAAGATTCTAGAAATGTATTTTTCTACGTAACAAGAATAACAACTAACGACTCTTTTAAAAAAATGGCTAGTTTTTTCGATAAAGACCACGCTACAGCAATTCATGGAGTTAAGTGTATAAAGAACTTATTAGAGAATAACACTTTTTTTATAAAGTTAGTAGAGAAAATACTGTCTAGAATATCTTATTTAAAAATAACTAACGCTAAATTTCAAGATAAAGTAAGCGTATTAATGAATAAAGAAGTTTACAATAATCTGTCCAATGAAACAAAATTAAAGTTTATTAAAACAGATAATACTAATGAGATTGAAACGCAAACTTTAAAAAATGAAGTCTTAAGATTGACGCAGAAATTAAACAATTTAAGAAGTAAAAAAACAAAAATAAACGAAGTAAAAATAATAACGCCAAACGGCACTTATATAAGTCAAACAAATAGCTTAATAAAATCACTGGAAAAGTCTTTTGATAAAGCACTAAAAGAAATAAACAAATAACTATGAATGAATTTAAAAGAATGACAGAGGTATCTTCTAGACTAAAAAATGACAAAGAAATACCAAAAGATATGAGGCTTAAATATGAGCTACTAAACAAAGAGCTTAACTCTATAGGTGGTAATTATGAAAAACTGACAGATAAAATATTTGCTTATAGATTACTTAAAAATGACTCGAAAAGTTTATCCGTGTTTAATGAGCTAATAGACTTAAAGCATAAACTAGCGACACCTGACCCAAAGAATTTATTTAACTAAAATTAAAGAAAAATGAAAAATTTAACAATGTACGATATCAGTAATAAATATATAGAGCTTTCTAATATAGTAGAAAATCTAGAGGGTGAGCTATCCGTAGAAACGGAATACGAATTAGCAATTAATGAGGGCGAGAGAGATGACAAATCTCTAGCATATTACGATAGAATTAATATGTGGCAATCATTTTTAGACAACCAAGTAGACGTAGAAATAAAAAGGCTAACCGATATTAAGAGAAGAAAACAAAAGGCAATAGACATATTAAAAGCTAATTTATTAAA
>Ga0308011_10000828_pt1 | contig 15311 bp, 12 predicted proteins | sample Neamet177_FD_203144 | JGI IMG/M metagenome (GOLD analysis project Ga0308011, IMG submission 203144) | Marine microbial communities from water near the shore, Antarctic Ocean - #177 | ecosystem: Environmental > Aquatic > Marine > Unclassified | place: Southern Ocean | collected 2014-07-25 | reverse complement strand
GCTGAAGTATCTGCTCTTGTATCTATAAAGACAGGTGTTGCTGAGATTCTTGTAGAACCTGATACACTAGTCGCTGATGATATGTGATATGTTCCAGCTTGTCGTGTTGTAGTAGTAGCAGCTGCCATTAAATTTATCGCAGGGTGTAAAAATGTATCTTTAACATCTGCCAAAGACATTGCTCTAATGTGATTATTAGTTGCCGCATAAACAGGCCATGTTGTTCCTGTGTCTGCTGTTGGAGTTGCTGAAGAACCAGTTGATGTTACCTTAGCAAAGTTGACAGTAACTGTACCCGGTTCAGCTGTTGTTCCTTCGTTAGGAAATGCTGTTGTACTTGTACTCGTTGCTCCAGCTTGTTTTCTTGTATCTGCAATAGTTCCTAAATTACCAGATGAGTTTACAACTGTTAATGCTACACTTGGACTTAATGAATATTGATATATAACTTGATCAACTATAGCAGCTACTTCTGCCGAAGTCATCTGTTGTAGATTTCCACTATTATTCTTTAAAGGTACTCTGACTGCCATGTTATCTTCCTTCTTAAATTAATATTACGAACTAGCACCAAATACTGTTTTCAAAACGGTTCCGCCTGAGTTTTGTATTTGTAATTCTACTGCATTCACACCAAGATTTGTTCTTGCTGTTCCAGCATTTGCTAAGTCACTTAAATTTGCTGTTTTAACCATTTTTAAACCTAAAGCCGTTGCTGTTGTAGCAGCAAAGTCGGCGTCATCACCTAGAGCAGCTGCCAATTCATTTAACGTATTTAAAGTATCTGGCGCTGAATCTGCGAGAGCAGAAAGACCTGCAGCAACGAAAGCTGTTGTAGCAAGTTGTGTTGTATTAGTTCCAGCATTTGCTGTTGGAGCAGCAGGTGTTCCTGTTAATGTAGGACTAGCCTTAGGAGCAAACGAAGTTGCAACGAAAGCTGTTGTCGCAATTTTTGTTGAACTATCACCAGCACTTGGTGTAGGGGCTGCAGCTGTTCCTGTTAATGTAGGACTTGCCTTAGGAGCAAACGAAGCAGTAACAAAAGCTGTTGTAGCAATTTTTGTTGTATTATCACCAGCACTTGCTGTTGGAGCAGCAGGTGTTCCCGTAAATGTTGGACTTGCTATCAATGAGTATGCTTGTAAATCTGATACATCTGCCTCAACAATTGTAATTGTGTTTGAAGCTGTGTTGATAGTTTTGTTTGTTAGTGTATCTGTTGTCGCCTTACCTACTAGTGTGTCAGTAGCCGCTGGCATAGTTAAAAGATTACCACTACCTACTTGATGTAATGATGGAATAACCGGTGTTGTTAATGTTTTGTTAGTTAAAGTTTGTGAACCAGCAAGAGTAGCAACAGTTGAATCAATCGCTACTGTTAATGTGTTACTTGCACCACTTGTGTCAATACCAGTACCACCTTCTATGTGTAAAACTTCACTATCTAAATCAATGTTTAAGTCACCACCTGAGTTACCTCTAAAATCTAAATCTGAAGCAGTTGCAACTGCGTCAACATATGCTTTAATAGATTGTTGAGTTGCAAGTTGTGTAGCAGAATCAGTTGCCATATTGTCTTCATCTAATATAGCTGTTCCACTAACGCCTGTATTTAAAACAGCGCTTGTAAGTGTTTTGTTAGTTAATGTCTTTGCTGTTCCTGAGAACAAAGTATCTAATTGTGATAATGCGATCTTACCCTCTGTTCCACCATCAGACGCTAATAATAAGTCTGTAGCAGCAAGAGTTGATCCTGTTAAATCGTTTGCCGTATCTATGTCGAGTGTGGCTGATACTGAACCAAACTCTAGTGCGCTTGCACCTGAATTTACTTTTAATACTTGACCGGCTGTTCCGATAGATAATGAGGCGCCAATACCTCCATCAGCCAATCCTATAAAGTCTGCTGATTGATATTCTGCAAGACCTGTTACATCAGATCCACTGAATGTTGCTTTTACTGGAGTTTTAGTTGCCATTGTTTATTCCTCTTTATCCTATTTATCCTATTACTAATGTTGTTACCGCAGAACCATCAGCCTTTTTAAACGGAAGATGAAACTGTTTTGTTACAACAGAATTTAAAAATTGTTGTACAGTAGTTATTGTCGTACTATTTATCAGAGTTATTAAGTGGGCTGTAGCGTCAGCTTCAATAAAAGGTATAACTTTTATACCACCACTTTGATTTACCCATTCTGATCCATCATAATAAATTTCATCACCTTCAGCTAAATCTGTAAATGTTACATCTGATAACGTACTAAAATTGCCGGGAGCCCCAACCTCTTTAATAGTTCCAGCGTCATTTACATAAAACTTTTGTGCCGAAGTATCAATAGCAACTTCCCCACTAGCTATATTACTAGTAGTGGGAGTTGAAGTTCCTCGTTTTAATTTTATAACTGTCGCCACAATATTCCTTTATATTATATATTAAAATGTTCCACCGTCAACAGCCTTAGCTGTTACGACACCTGAAGTAACTGTAAAGTCAGTTGCACTAAATGAAGCAACCCCTTTATTACTTGCAGATGCTAATTCAGCAGCAATAGTAATTGTTCCAGATGATTCTGCAACTGTCATACCTTCGCCTTGTGTAAATGTTATTGTGCTACCTAAAGCAGATGCAGTTGAATTTGTTCCATCTGTAACTGTTATAGCAGGATTTGCTAGTTTACCATTACTGATTGATCCAGCAAGTTTGCCTTCAGCAATTGAACCACCCAACATATCATTTGAAATTCCACCAGCTTTAACTCTAATCCGATCACTATTGATTTCGATAGAAGCGTCATCTACAGCAACTGCTAATGAATTACCAGTTTTTGTTATTGCGTCTCCACCTGTTATCTGACCAGCACCAGAGAACTGAGCAAGTGTAATTGCGTCTGTTCCTAATGTAGGTTCGCCATTATGTGTAAATACATAACCGTTATCAGCGTTAGCAGTTCCTTCTTCAACAAATACAAAAGCACCACCAGTAATTTCTGAAGCAGCATCTGCGTCTGGAGTTCTTGTTAGAACATAAGCAGCTGATCCTGAACCAACAGTTGTTACTGTATAGACACCGTTTGTTGTATTAGTTGATTGATCTTTTATTAATACTCTGTCGCCTGCAGTTGGTGTTTGCCCATCAATTACGAAAGCGGCATTTGAACCAGCAGTGATTGTTCCAGCAGCATTAGCATATGTTCCAGCAACGTTTGCTGTTGTAGCATATCTAACAGAAGCTTTTACATCTAAACCATTAGCAACACTATCAACATATGCTTTAGTAGCAGCATCTGTAGCAGCTGTCGGTAGAGAAACACTTGTTATTTTTGATGAATTAACATCTACTGTTCCTGATCCGTTTGGATCCAAAGTAATATTACCGTTTGAGTCAGTTGATGTAATACTATTACCATTAATCGTAAGATTATCTACAGCAATTTGTGTCATTGCTGCTAAAGCAGTAATTGTGTCACCAAGTGATACATCTGTTGAACCAATAACCATTCCATCATTTGCTAGTTTTGCATTAGCAACTGAACCTGATAGTTTACCACTAGACAATGAACCATCAACAATCTGAGAACCATTAATAGTTTTGTTAGTTAATGTGTCTGTACTATCAGCCTTTATGAAAGCTGAAGTTGAGTTACTGTAAGCATCTAAATCATTATTTACAACTAGATCAACTGTTCCATCAGCATCTTGGTAAGTTGCTGTAATTAATGTTTCAGTATTACTAGCGAACATCGCACCAGCGATGTCTTGTATTCTTTCAGCATTAACTGTAACGTCTCCAGAAGATACTGTAAAGTCATCACCATCAAATGTGGCAATACCTTTATTAGTTTCTGTAGCGTCTTCAGCAGCAATTGATATATTGTTGTTTGAAACTGTTGTAGTAATACCTTCACCACCAGCGAAAGTTAATGTTTCACCTGTGTTAAACGTATCAGCAGTACCTGAATCAGCAGCAACTGTAAATGAACCAGAAGCAACAGCACTAAAGCTTAATACACCTGAGCCATTAACTTTTAGAAATTGTCCATCAGAACCTGCCGTAGCGGGTAATGTTAAACTTACATCACCTGTAAGAGCGGCCGGAGACTTTAACAATACTGAATGAGCACCGTTGTTAGTTCCTTCGTTAAATTTAATTCCACCACCAGCAGTTGCGTTATTACCTACAAGTAGTTGATCTACTGCGTTATTTGAATCTGTGATTATAGCAGATGAAGCTGTTAGTGTTCCATGAACGTGATTTGCTAGATCAGCAAAATACTTACCACCAATAACTTCTACGTTAGCAGCAACTCCACCACTTTCCGTTCCTGTTCCTATGAAAAGTCTATCACCTAAATTATTTTGTGCGCCTGTACCATAAGTATAGGCCATTTGTCCTTGTCCGAGTTCACTTGGTGCGGCTACTCCTGCGGATCTTAATATTTTTATTACTGTTGCCATTGTTTTATGTTCCTTTAAAAGTTTCCACCATTTAGGTCTAATTGCCCAGTTGTGGTATTAATTTGATTTCTACTTACAAATTTATTACTAGAAGCGTCATACTGAAGTATGGCGCCGTCTTCCAAAGAAGTGGCATTCACATCATTTAAGCCAGTTAGAGTAGAAGCTGTTCCAGCACTTGGAACGGTAACAGAGACCTGAGTCGGACTTGAATTTGTCGAGTATATCTTTGCTTTGTTTTGTGCCATTTCTGGTCTCCTTCTCTCTTTTAAGTATATATTTATACTATAAAGTATATTTATAATAACTATTTATTAAAGATTAAACGGTGACTGATGGCGAAACTGTAATTATTCCTTCAACAACTCGTGTGATCGTACTATCCGATTGTTTTAGTATTTCAACGTCAAAAACGTATCTCGCAGGCGCTTCTAAAGCACTTGTTTGATCTGCTGAAAGAGAAAGAGTTACAACGCCTGAAGTGGCGTCATTCGCTATGTAAGTAGTAAATGTTGTTCGAGTACGAGTGCTAGCGTAGCCTTGCGCCAACTTAGCACTCGCAGTATATCCTGTCAAATCGAAGGCGTCTCCAGTATTAGCCCATACTGTTACGTCTGTCGAAAATGTAGTTCCTTGATCAATCCTTAGATTTACTGTCGCTGCCATTTAATTCTTCTAATCCTTTTTTAATCTTTTCATTATAATGATTAGTAAGAACCTCAATTTTCTCTAGTTCTACTATATGTCTAACTTTTGATGTTTGCATTTCCATTTTAGCAACAATACTGTTCCTAATATCTATGGGCAAATCATTTGTATTATATTCTTTACCATCAATTGTCATTGTCTCTTGTTTTACTTCTTTTGTCATTATCACCTCAGTTTGTTGTTATAAATTTATTTATACTAGTTCTTAATCTTATGGATTTTCGGATACTATCCAACCCGTACCTGTTATAAACAATATGTCAACAGTCTTTCTATTTGTACTTATTGTTATATTAGAACCAGCGCCGTTAATGTTATTACCATTACGATTTATTATTATATTATTAGTAGCCGCAGTGCCACTTAAATCTATGAATTTTATGTGTTGTCCTTGTGAAGGAGACGAAGGTAGAGTAGCTGTTACAGCATTACTTGAAGTATTTACTAGATATGCAGTATAGTTTGTAGCTGCTCCAATAGTAAAGTTAGAAGTTTTAGCAGTAAAGTCAACTAGCATTCCATCAGCATTACCTGTAGCAGTTGCAGCTATATTTGATTTAGTTATTCCTGGTATTTGTACATAAGTTCTATTACCTTTTACACCATGAAATAAATGAATAGGATTACCATCAGCAGCTGCAGCAGCAGTAGCAATACGTTCACCTACAACTTCAGACCAAAGCTCAAGACTATTATCAGTATTATATCTCATACTCACCATACCTTGTGCATTATTAACACCAAGTCTTCTCCATGAGTGTAATGAACCTGTTGGTAAAAAGTAATTAGCAGCAGAAGTATTAAAGTTCCAATCAGGACCAAGGAAACTTTCATTAGTTTGATATTGGAATCTATGTGTTAATAATTCTTCAGCATTTGTAAGTCCTGAAACTGCACTTCCTGTATAATTAGTACCAAAGAAATCACCTTGAGCAACTAAATTAAAGTTAATATTAAATTGCTGACCTGGTACAATAGATATTCCACTTTTAATAACAGTATGATCTTCAATACCATTTAAAGCACCATCTTCTGAATTATCAAAGTCATGTGCAACTTCCCATGTAACACTTGTAGCAGATTTAATAATATTAGGGAATGTAGCATTAGACCAAGCACCCATTTGTAATTTAAAAGAAGCTACAGATAACGGAGTAATTGTTCTAGCAATTGTATTTTCAGCACCACTAGTTTTATCTACTAATTCTAAATGACCATCACTTAAAAATCTAAGACATACAGGTGAACCAGCAGACATTCCATAATCGCTTCCACTCTGATAATTACTAACATTTGTGTTAGTAGCATTTACCCAGCTACTTGAACCATCTCTCCAATCAAAAACTGTACTATAACTATTGTTATCTAATTGTCCTAAATTATATTGTACAGGACTTTGGGCACCATCCCAAATACCTAATCTCATTTGTCTATCAGTAACTAGATTCCAATTAAACTCAGAGCCTCTAGTTAATTCTTCACCGTAATAAAAAGGACCTTTTGCCCATACTGCACTAGTCATTGTTGAAACACCAACTTGATTATCAGCATCAGCACCATATGATATATGCCAAGCAGCATCATTTTTAGTTAGATAATCATTAATAGTTAATATACTTGCGTTAGGGAATACAAATTCAGCGTCACAACCTAGTTGAATATTAAGTGAAGTTGTACTTGCACCTAAAGGTACTGAAGTTTTAGATATTATAACTTCATTAGCACCACTTAAATCTAAAAGAGTTAAATGTCCATCCAGTTCAAATCTAATAGCTATAACATCTCCTGATGAAACAGCATATCTATTTGAACCATTAGTATTATTTACTAACGGAGTATTTGTAGCTGTTAGATATCCACTATTAACTTGATACTTAAATCCTGTATGCCAATTATTATCAGTAGTCCAAGAATGATAAGTACCAGCGTGTGCTTCAGCACCGTCCCAAATACCCATTGTATGACTTTTATTAGGATTAGCAGTATATCTCATTTCTTTACCACGAGTTAAAGCTGTACCAAAATAAAAAGGTGCTCTTGCTGCTACACCTGCAGCTAAATTACTGACAGCATTATTAACATTTAAATTTGCTCTATCTCCAAAAGCATAATACCAATTGTTTCCTGTAGATATACCTGAAACATCATTAATCATAGTAGAAGCATCAATAGTAACTGTTGAAGCATCAGATTTAGTTAAAACTAAATTATTACCACTAACTGCACCACTTGATATAGTAGCTCCACCACTGCCACTAACTGTAACAGTTTTAGTTGTGCCTGTTCCACTAGCAGTTATACCAGAACCTACAAAGTTTATTGTTGTAGCAGCTGTTGATAATGATGAACCTTCTTCTTGTATAGTAAGCGCACTTCCACTAGCAGTTGAAGCAATTGTTCCATCAGAAGCAATAGTAATATTTGAACCTGCTGTTAGAGCAGCAACAACGTTAGTTGTGTCAGTAACATTAGCACTTGCTTCGATAGCATTTAATTTTGTATGATCTGCATCAGTAAATACGTTTGAATCACTCGCTGCTTCAACAGCAGTTCTAATTTGAGCGTCTGTCTGATCGGCTGTAGCACTTGCTTCAATAGCGTCTAGTTTAGAATGATCTGCATCTGTGAAAGCATTTGTATTACTTAAAGCCTCATAGGCTGTTTTAAGTTGAGAGGGACTTACAACGCCAGTATGACCAGAAACACTTGTAACACCACCAGATGGTACTACTAATTGTGTGAAATCGTCCATAGTTCCAGCAGAACCACCGTTATCAATATATGATTTATTTTCATCTGTTCTAACAACAACGTCACCTTGACTAGCTGATAAAGCTAATTGAGCAGATTCACTACCAACAGTAAATACATCTGTGATAGCAATATTATTAACTGAGATTGTTCCATCAGAAGCAATAGCAATATTAGTTCCAGCAGATAACGCATTTACAACGTTAGTCGTATCTGTAACATCAGCACTTGCCTCAACAGCGTTTAATTTTGAATGATCTGCATCAGTAAATACATTTGAATCCGTAGCAGCCTCAACAGCTGTTCTGATCTCAGCATTTGTTTGATCAGCAGTAGCACTAGCTTCAACAGCGTTTAATTTTGTATGATCGGCATCAGTAAATACATTTGAATTCGTAGCAGCCTCAACAGCTGCTCTAATTTCAGCGTTTGTTTGATCAGCAGTAGCACTTGCTTCGATAGCATTTAATTTTGTGTGATCAGCATCTGTGAAACCGTTTGTGTCACTTGCTGCTTCATATAAAGCTTTTATTTCTGCTCCAGTTAAATCGTCTTTCGCATTTGCTTCAACAGCGTTTAATTTTGTATGATCTGAATCAGTGAATACATTTGAATCCGTAGCAGCCTCAACAGCAGCTCTAACAGCAGCGTTAGACATACTAGACGCAGATGCAGATATCGTAATAGTTTTAGTTGTTCCTGTTCCAGTAGCAGTTACACCGCTACCAACGAAGTTAAGTACCGCTGCAGCTGTTGCTAAACTTGTTCCTTCTTCTTGTACAGTAATAGCACTTCCACCACCAGCATTATCGGCAACCCAAGCATAGTCTGAACCATTCCAACCTAATATCTGCCCAGATGAAGCTGATGCTGTATTTAAATGTGTATTAACTCTTGCATCTGTATAATACAGATTAGAGCCTTCAGTTAAATTAGCAGTTGTAGAACTTGATTCATCTAATAATTTTTTCCAAGCACTAGCATGAGAAAAATAAGCTTTACCCGTACCATGAACATGAGCAAACATACCGTGATATGTTGAAGCACTTGGTAGATCACCTTCAGCTGAATACAAGTTTGAGTATAATATTTTACCTGTTGTAGTAATATTATTAGAACCCATATCTAAATTAGAACCTACTACAGCAGCAATTGATCTCGCACTTGTGTGATATAAGTTTGAAGAACCTTCTGTAATATTGTCAGTAGTAACTGTTGAAAATTCTAAAGCATTTGCACCTGAATTTACTTTAACAAATTTTCCTGCTGCACTTGAATAGTTTGCTGGTGTGTCTGATAATCCAGTAAAGGTTGCTGAACCACCGCCGCCTGCTGTATCATCTGCTATTATCCATTTACTTGATGAACTTTGGTATTTTAAAATCTTGTCGTTAGCGATACCACTTGTATCAACATCTGATAATGCGTTGATACTTGACGCTGCTATTCTTACATCTGCTCTAGCGTCTGCTCTTGCACTTGTGTGATACAAGTTACTTGAACCCTCTGCGACCGCATCTGAATTACCTTGTGTGAATGATATAACACCAGTTGAAGAATTGTAAGCTAAACTTCCTGTTGCTGATATTGAACCTCTTGCTCTTGCAGTTGTGTGATACAAGTTACTTGAACCTTCAGCAATTTCATCTGAATTATCTTTTGTTAAAATTTGTGAGTCAACGTATGCTTTAACTGATTGTTGAGATGGAAGTTTAGTAGCACTATCTGATACCATGTTGTCTTCATCTATCAATGCGTTAGTAATTCTTGCATCTGCTCTTGCGTTTGTGAAATATAAATTAGTGCCTTCACTTAAATTTGTTGTTGACTTCGCTGTAAATCCTGCGTCAACTCTAGCGTCTGCTCTTGCAGTTGTGTGATACAAGTTTGAAGAACCCTCAGAAAGATTATCTGTATCTTTTGTTGCTAATTGAGTATTAAATCTTGGGTCAAATGTAGAGTTAAAATCACTAGTAGTTAATTTGGTAGCAATACTGTTAGTAATTGTTGTAGAGAAATTAGCGTCATCACCTAGTGCTGCTGCTATCTCATTTAATGTGTCTAATGCGCCTGGTGACGAATCAATTAAAGCGTCAACTTTTAATTGTGCTCTTGCGTCTGCTCTAGCATCTGTGTAGTATAAGTTTGTGCCTTCTGCTAAATCAGAGGTCGTCTTACCTGATAAATCAGTTGTAAAATTAGATGTACCATAACCATCATTTGTAATAGTTACTGTGTTACCACTAACTGCTGTTGTAACTCCTGTGCCACCAGCAATTTGTAAAGTTCCACCTAAGGCCTGAGTTATTGCTGTAGCTGCATCACCTCTAAATAAAATATTAGGGGTTGCTAATTTTGAATTGGGAATTGAACCCGCTAATTGAGCATTAGATATTGTTCCAATCAATGAACTTGTAGGGTAATCGGTAGCGTCTGATAGATTAAATGCTGGAGTAGCATCTGTTGAACCTAGACTTAATGTAAGACCACCTAAACTAATAGTAGTATTTAATGTTGTTCCGTCACCAAAACCGGTGTAAATTTCGTTGAAGTTGTCGTTGATTTTAGTAGCACCTACTCTTAACGTATCTCCTGATGCGTCATTTGCCGCTGATCCAATACCTACTGTTTGTTTTGTCATTTGTGTCTATTCCTTAGATGTTTTTATAATACTCATAGTATATTTATAACCAATTACTATTATTTATACAAGTTTTTTGTGATCTAATGTTAGTATAAATAGTATAAAAAAAGGAGTAATAATGAGTTTAGAAGTAAGATTTAGGTATACAAATACCGCCTATCCTGATAAGACCTTTGAATCTGTTCAGGTGTTTTTTTTAGATGAGTATTGTAATCCAGATACTGAAGTTAGAAAACTACATGATCAGTTATCTGAAGATTATCAATTAACAAAATTTACTGTGTTATCAGATGATAAGAAAAGTGTCATATATACTGTAATTCTAAAAAAAGAAGACGATAGAGAAAGATGGTTAGAAGAAAGAGCTGAATTAGGTGATATAGACAAGAATTTAAAAGAAGAATATCTGGGAACTGTCTGATCCATACGTTTCACACTTGACAAATATTGAAAAATATGTTATTATGTGAATAATTATAATTAAATAAACTAATAAGGAAAAACATGAAGAAATATAACCACTTTCGTAAATGCGGGTAGTGATACCGGTGGATTTCACCAAGTATTAACAATGATTGCTGACAAGTTAGGTAACTCTAATTTTATTCAAGCAAATAACCCAGTAGTTGCAGGAACACACTTTGATAATAGTAATGTTCTTACTATGTGGTCAACAGAATGGCCAGGAGATGCATCTCTTCCATCTGTAGTAATAGATAAAAATACAATCGTTGCTGTTCAAGCATACGAGACTATTCTTTGTAGTCGTACTTTTAATTCATTATCAGACATGAGTGGTAAAGATATTAAGATTGCAACATGGGGTTCAATCCCATCAGTTACAAAATTTCTTAATGATTTAGGAAAAAGTAACAATGTAAACTTTGATATCGTACCTTACGATGGTAGTGGTTCTACGACTAGAGGTTATCTAGGTAAAGATGCAGATACTATCTTTACAATTCAAACTAAACAATCAAAAGTTGAAGCTGACGGAAACTGTTTCGCATTTAGTTCTGAAGGTGATATAGAATATGCGTTTGTTGATATCATTTTAGCTGTTAATCCTGAAAATGGAGCACTAGAAGAATTCAGAAAAGCAGTATCTGAATTATCAATGACAGAAGCGTGGGAAACTGCCTTCGCTGGTTCAGTAACTTATGTAATGAATAACGATAACGCAACTTCACTTGTAAATAAAGTTGAAGCTGCTGTTACTTTAAATAGTAACTAAACGTATTCAATACAATTTTGAAGTTCGGTGTTGACGAGATTGAATGTTTTTCTCATTTCATTTTCGTCAGCGCCAGTAATTAGAAAAGAAATTCTAAGCTGTCTATCAGCTGTAACGTGAGTAAACTTTGGTATTGTCTTACCAGGTTTTAACCTATCCATATGATTATTAGTCGCACAAAAATATTTAGATAAGTGACTAATATCTTTATTATTTTTTATTATACCTGGTTTTAATTTAGAGGTAGCCCAGTAAAGGTGTTTATCAAAAGAAAATGATTCATCATTTAAAATTTTTGACATTATCTCATTGTTATGAATAGAGTCCATCTGTTGTAATCCTTGTCCTAGTCTAGGGTTACAATCTATATACTTAATAGTGTTTTCCCATGTATAAAAATCTGGTCCAGAAAAAAACATATTCTTTAAGTTTAAACTAGTAATAAGTTTATTAAAAAAGTTTTCAGCTGTTTCTACAACATTTTTAGGAACATCTTTATTATCAAAGCTCATCCAGCCATCACCTTTTGTTTCATATGAGTATTGACTAATTTGATTGTAACCAAGTGTACCTTTAACCCACATTAAAATTTTAAACTCTTGTTTATCATTTACATAACCATATGGACCCCACAGAGTAGAATCGTCTGGTAATTGTTCTTGAGCCATATGATAGTTATTACGATTATTAAACTCACCATCTGATTTACCTTTTTTATTATTTTCAAAGAATGATGAGTATGATCTAGTAAATTTATCGTAGGATTTAACGTGTAACAAAAAATCTTTTTTATTTTTAAACGATAGATAATTTAATCCACCTGGCTTTGCGCCTGAACCAATAACTGGTTTTATTATAAAAGGTTTATTCTCAAATACATCTAAATGAGTATGATCTGTGGGTATAACACTATGAGGAACGATACTATTAAGACCTATATCAATACACCAGTTATCCATCTTTGATTTATCTGATAAGATATCAGCGGCCTTTTCCGATATATTAGTTATGCCCCATTGTTTCTCTAACTTTGCTTGTATGGGTAATAAACTTTCTGATATCGTATAGACTCTGTCATATGGACCTACTATATCATCAAAGTTTTCAGTAACAACATCTACGTCATGTCCATTGGCTGTTAATCCTTTTTTAAGACATTCATATCTGTGCCAACCTCTTGGGTATCCTAATATTAAAGTACGCATAATTCAAATGTTACAGTGTGTGTATCTGGATTAGATATTTCTATTTTACAATTAAAAGTATCAACTAATCGCTTTCTTAAATAATCTATATCATAAAATGAATAAAAAGCAGAACAAGATTTTAACTTTAAAGTTTCATTTGATGGAGTAAATTTGTCTTGGTTAAATACTTGAATATCATTAACAGTACGCTTTTCTTCTTTCCTAGAAGTGGCAAGTAAATAAGAAATTTTATTATCATCTTCTTTAACCTGAAGTGGAAAACTAGTACCACTTATATCTGTACTATGATATCTATTGTAAATTAATTCTAACATATCAGTTTGGTTTTTATCATGGACATTAAATATAATTTTCTTTTTAGTTCTTTTAATAGCAAATTTTAATGTTTCAATTAAATCATTATAATCACACGAAATTGCTACATTATAAAAAAATGTATAGTCGTGTTCTTCTATGTCAGGAAACATTGTATTTGGATCTCCAGTTATATTATAAATCCAATTAAATTTATCATAAAAGTAAAAATTGGAATCTGGATATAAATACTTTCCATAATCTCTCGCTAGTGGAACCACGTCTAAACAAGAATACTTTGTAATAAAATTATCCTCATTATTATATAGTAAGTTTCCAGCACTACCACCAATATCTAATACAGAACCCGGCTCTTTAAAATAAGATTTAAACATTTCTTTTACGTGTCCAATTGGACTACCTAGTATTTGAGATGAAGCTTTCTTTAAAGGATATATTTTTCTTACATCATGTAAATCACTAGGGACACCTTCTCCTTTATAATCTATAAGAAAATTATTAAACTTTTTTTTATTCATATATTACCATCACTCTTATTAAATTATCCCAAAACAAATCTGTTAAGAAGTAACCATACAATACAGGAAAGGTATCAACTTTTCTTAATGAATACCCAATAGCACCTAATACTATTAATGAAATAACTATCCATTCTTTCACAGGATAAATGTTTATACTCATAATACATATGAACGTTACGATAGCAACAATAAATGTATTCTTATGTTTTTTATATAGTTGTGCTAATGTTCCTAACATATTAAAACAACCCCAGGATAATATTAAACCTACTACTAGAACAAAGGGAACATAATACAGAATATTAGTAAAGTAACCCATTGAATCTACACTAAAGGTAAACCCTTTTGTAACAATCAAATAGAATATCAACACTTCACTAGCAACAATTGGTATACCTAATATGATTAGAGGTAACAATGAGCTTAACGAACCACTATTGTTTGCCGCTTCAGCTGCTGCTATCTTATTTAAATCTTTCTTAACAAAGTTGGCACTCAAATAACTACCTAGTATATTGGTAACTCCTGGAATAAGACCACACCAGAACCCTATAAAACTTCCTATACCTGTTGATGGTAATGTACTTGTATCATAACCAAATTTAGTTATCTTTTGTTGTTCTCCTATTTCAATGTCTCTAAATTTTAATAACTCTGGTATAATGTATAGACAGATCATAACAGCACTAAAAGGAATACCTAATGTTAAGTAATCAATACCAAATGTTCCCCATGTTTCAAATGTTGTATTATTAAAACCTATCTTTGCTAATACACCACCTAGTAAAAAGAGAAGTATAGTTTTCCACACCTTTTGTTTTGACATAAAGGTTAATAAGACTATTGCTACACATATAATACTTAATTGTAAGGTACTATTATAGAATTGAAATATACTGTATAGACTAGACAGAAATAATAAGAACATTCCAATGGCAAAGATAGAACCTATTGTACTTGAAATTGCGTTATTACTAACAGCCAAATGTCCCTTGCCTTTTAAGAATAATTTGTGTCCATGTCTAGCAGTAACTACAGCTGTGGCATCACCAGGTATACCATATAAGATAGCTGTAACAGAATTGGTATAGTTAGATACAATTAGTATTGTTGTATAGAATAGTAATATATTAAATGGGTCTAAAGTAAGTAGTAATGGATAGAACGTTGCAATCGCTAAGAAAGGACCAGCGCCTGGTATAATACCAAACAACACTCCGGCTATAATTCCTAACGAACACCATAATATAGAAAGCATTTATTTTACCCTGCCATGATCTAACATTTTTTGAAATAAGTCTTTATCAAATTTTAAACACATAACTAATAACATTATTCCGTCAGTAGTAGAATGAACACTGTGTCTTTTATTACCATTAAAATACCAAAGAGAACCTTGTCTACCTTTAATAATTTTGTCATCATAAATCCATTTAAAATCTTTATCATTGCATTTAACAAACCCAACAAAT
>Ga0308011_10000826_pt1 | contig 15318 bp, 11 predicted proteins | sample Neamet177_FD_203144 | JGI IMG/M metagenome (GOLD analysis project Ga0308011, IMG submission 203144) | Marine microbial communities from water near the shore, Antarctic Ocean - #177 | ecosystem: Environmental > Aquatic > Marine > Unclassified | place: Southern Ocean | collected 2014-07-25 | reverse complement strand
ACGCGCTTTTATGAAGCTGAGTACAAATGCAACCATCGATAAAATAGACGTTAAAATCATTCCGATCACACGAACCAATCCCAATCCTCCTGAGATAAGGCTTTTCGGCAATCTCATTCCAACCAAAGCCACAAGGATGACCAATGTTAAAAGAACGGCTATATGCGAGATGATTTTATTTTCCTTACTTATAGAATTGTTGCACAACAATAGAATCACACCAAATCCAACAGGAATTAATGCTGTCGGTGACTGAACATCGGTGTAATCGATATAACCCCATATTCCGAGAGCTATGAGAACGATTGAATTTAATTTGTTATAAAAAGCAGCTTTCATGATTCTTTATTTTAAACAATTCCTTGATCTAACATGGCATTTGCAACTTTTACAAAACCAGCAATATTCGCACCTCTCACATAATCAACCTTGCCATTTTCATCCTTTCCGTACGCCACACATTGAGCGTGAATGTCTTTCATGATTTGGTGAAGGCGTGCGTCAACTTCTTCTGCACTCCAAGCCAAACGCATGCTGTTTTGTGACATTTCTAATCCAGAAGTGGCAACTCCTCCAGCATTTGAAGCCTTTCCAGGCGCGAAAAGCACGCCAGTTTCTTGGAGCAATTCAACGGCATCAGGTGTACACGGCATGTTGGCGCCTTCGGCAACACACATGCAATTGTTGTTGACCAATGCTTTTGCATCGTCTCCCTCAATTTCATTCTGAGTGGCACATGGTAGCGCCAAATCGCATGAGATATTCCAAGGACGAGCGCCTGCGTGAAATTTACTTCCAGGAAATTGCGCTTCGTATTCAGAGATACGTCCTCTTCGTACATTTTTCAGCGTCTTGACCCACTCTAGCTTTTCTTGCGACATCCCTTCAGGATCATGTATAAAGCCCTTAGAGTCAGATAGAGTCACCACCTTTGCCCCAAGTTCGATACATTTTTGAGCCGCATATTGCGCAACGTTTCCTGATCCAGAAATCACGACCGTTTTTGCATCTAGGGTCTCATTCTGTGTCGCTAACATCTCTTGAGCGAAGTACACCGTCCCGTAACCTGTCGCCTCTGGACGTATTAGAGATCCACCATAGTTGATCCCTTTTCCAGTAAGTACGCCTACAAATTCATTGCGTATTCGTTTGTATTGTCCGAATAGGAAACCGATTTCACGTCCACCGACGCCAATATCTCCAGCTGGAACATCCGTATTCGCGCCAATATGTCTTGACAGTTCAGTCATAAAACTTTGACAAAACCTCATGACTTCGTGGTCACTCTTTCCCTTTGGATTAAAATCAGAACCACCCTTTCCACCCCCTAAAGGAAGCGTGGTTAAAGAATTCTTAAAGACCTGTTCGAAACCTAGAAACTTAAGGATGCTCAGATTCACACTTGGGTGAAATCTCAACCCTCCTTTATAGGGACCTATCGCAGAGTTAAACTCTACACGATATCCACGATTTACGTGTACCTCCCCATTGTCATCTGTCCAAGCGACTCGAAACATGATCGTGCGCTCGGGCTCGATCATTCGCTCAAGTATTTTTCCATTAGAATACTTGGGATTTTTTGCTATAAATGGGATTACTGTTTCAGCTACCTCTTGGACAGCTTGAAGAAACTCGGGTTCGTTTGCATTTGATTTGGCTACTTGAGCCATAAATGCATCAATACGTTCCTGCATGGTCTTAATTTTAACGTTTATATATACGCTTTGCCCGGCAAAGGTAATCGAAAGTTATATTAAAGTGATGCTGTTCGTCCTCCATCTACAGGCAGGTTTATTCCACTGATATAGTCCGCTGCTGGAGTACATAAGAACGCGATCACTCCCCCTATTTCTTCCGGCTCCCCAAACCTTCCCGCTGGAACTGCGCCTACCATCGATTTCGTGATGATTTCTTGCGTTGTGTTGCCCTTTTGTGCCTTTGCCTCAATAATGTTTTGTAATCTTCCAGTATTCGTAGCTCCGGGAAGGACATTGTTGACTCTTATCCCATATTTACCTTCTTCATTCGCGAGCGTTTTTGACCAATTCGCGACGGCACCTCTAATCGTGTTAGAGACGCCCAGGCCATTGAGTGGCGCTTTGACAGACGTACTGATCACATTCACAATCCTACCGTGTCCTCTCTCTCTCATCCCTGGCAGAACAGCTTGAGTTAATACGTGATTGCACAAGAGATGCTGTTCAAATGTTTTTGTAAACTCTTCAATACCAGCGTCAGCTATCGCTCCTCCTTTGGGGCCTCCAGTATTGTTAACCAGAATGTCTATTTTCTCAGACGCAGTTAGCTTTAACGCAACATTCTTCACCTCATTGTGGTTGCTGAAATCGGCCACCACAAAACCGTGCGCGCCACTGTTTACTTTTGGCAGACCTGAAACGGCGACTTTCAATTTATCAGCATTACGCGCCATTAGCGTGACTCTTGCGCCAAGCTGAGCAAGTTCTCTTGCAGCCGCCAATCCAATTCCTTGTGATGCTCCGCAAATGAGAGCGTGTCTTCCTTCTAGAGATAGATTCATACAGGCAAATGTAAGGATTGCTTTCGATGATAGCATAACTTTACACACATGAAGAAATTAGAACACATAGGGATTGCTGTTTTAGATCTCGAAGCTGCTGAAAGAATCTTCAGTGATGTTTTGGGAGAATTGCCTTACAAGCGCGAAGTGGTGGATTCAGAAAGTGTCCTTACTTCTTTCTTTCAAGCGGGCGATTCGAAAATCGAGCTTCTCCAATCGACTTCTGCGGATGGGCCCATTGCGCGTCATATTTCAAAGCGGGGAGAAGGGTTGCACCACCTTGCTTTTCAAGTCGATGATCTTGAAACTGAAATCACAGAATTGGAAGCCAAAGGATATCGATGTATAGTTGGTCCTAAGGATGGCGCAGACGGCAAACGCATCGCTTTTCTTCATCCTTCCGACACGTCAAAAGTTCTGGTGGAACTCTGTGCTGGATAATTCAGCAATCCGATAGCCTTCATTCAGTTTACCCACGTTTGTTCTTCCGCTTCTTTGTTTTTCTCCTCATATCCTTCCCGAACAGTTCTTTTGCTTTTTCCGAATGGGTGGGAGCGGCGCATGATCCTGCTGGTTTTGGAGGCTTAAGGCCAAACAAATCCCAATGTAACATCACTCTATATGGCCTGTAGTTCCCGACCAACCATGGGAGTTTGGAGGTTGCATTGATGGGTGCAAGTTGCAGGAGGTCAGCCCCGAATTGAATGCGGAGATATCTCCCTCGCCACATCATGATCCCAGCTCCTGCGAGTATTTCGAAACTGGCAGAATATGGAGATATTTCTGATTCAGGATCAAATCCAGAATCTTCGGAAAGGTATAATGGGGTTGAAGAAATGAACTCAAAATCGGACACGAAATCATATCGAAAAGTTCCACCTATACCTAGTTCTAAGAATACATCTTGTGAAAGTGTAAATGCCCGCAGCGCAGCACAATGAATTCCCAAGTTAACAGATTGACCTGCGCCAGTGAGCAAGCTGTCTATAAGAGGTCCTATTGAGTCTGTTTGCAATGTGGGTTCTGCAATGCGTCCAAGAAACGTCTCTGATATTGAACGTCTTGAGCCTGTAAACGCAACCGTGATTCTGTCAGCAAGAAGCGGTCGTTTGACAACAAATATTTTACCTATTCCTCCAGTCAAGTGTATTCCGCCGTCCGGTGTCCATGTGCCCGAATATACTGTGTCAATGGAGGCTGATGATGTGTTTGCAAGAAGGAGTTCATCTTCGAATTGGGCATGAGATCCACCCAGACCAGAGACCCCAAGCGACAAAGTCCACCCTGAAGGTTTGTAATCAGATAAGGTGGGTGTAAAGAATGAGGTTTGTGCAGAAATTGAGTTGAGCGATAGGACAATGAAGCCTATTGAAAAAGAAACAGTCCGCTTAGACATCGGTGCCTAGTAGGGGGACGGGACGGTCAATCGTGTCAGTTCCAGATTCAAAAGCGTCAAGCAGTTTGATGGCTTGTGCAACGATTTCATCTTTCTCCCAGTTTTCTGCGATGTCATTAGAAGCCATTATTTTATTCATGACGGCTTGTTGTGTCTCACCTCGAGACCATGCATCCGCGTATGGGATATGGCTAAATGTTACAAGTGAGTAAAGCGGTTTCCAACGGTCTGGATGGAATGCTGCAATTCGCGCTTCAATGCGTTTTTGTATCAGATATTCAGGGTCTCCAGTTTTGTCGCGCATCACGATATAGTTGTGAAGAGCGAGGTCCAGGATTGCATCTCCAGCGGGTTTCCTAACGCGTGTGTATTCGTCCATCAGTGCATGCCACTCAACTTCGCTTGTCGGTTTAGATTCATCAATTAAAGAACTGAGAATCGTACAGTCTTCAAAGCCAGAATTCATTCCCTGACCGAAGAAGGGAACCATGGCATGCGCTGCGTCGCCTATAATAGCGACACGTGACTTTATATTCCAAGGGTGACATTTCACAGTGCACAGAGAGCTGACGGGATTTGAATTCCAGTCGTCAATAAGATTGGGGAGGTGTTGAATGGCATCTGGAAAATGGCGTTTGAAAAAGGCCATGACGTCACCATTAGATTTGATATTTTCGAATGATTCCTCTCCTTCAAAAGGTGCGAAAAGAGTACATGTAAAAGTTCCGCCAGGGTTAGGCAGTGCCATCAACATGAAATTTCCTCTCGGCCAAATATGTAATCCGTCCTCGGATATTCTAAACCCACCCTGAGGATTTGCGGACATGAAAATCTCCTTGTATCCATGAGGAAGATATTGTTGGGAGAAGTCGAATCGATTTGTACGCGTCATTCCCCCTCTGATCGCACTAAAGGCACCGTCGGCGCCAAAAATTCTATCGTGAAGGACATCCGGTTTGTTTTTAAAATTCAGCGTTACCCCAGAAACCCCGTCTTTATCCTCAATGGTATACCCTGTGCTAATGAAGTCGAACTTAACCTCTAGATTGGGGTGTTCCTCTGCAGCGCTCACTAAAATGAGGTTGAGACCAGATCTAGATACGGAATAAATACATTGATTTCCAACGCCGTAAGCTTGGAATGTCTCATTTCCGGAGTGGTCATGCATTCGACGACCTTGGATGGGCAGTGCGATTTCACGGACTCGATCGGCGACACCTGCTTTTTCTAGTGCACGCCATCCTCTGTCGCTTAGCGCCAGATTGATGGAGCGACCTTCTATAGCTTTGCCTTTCCTTGGGTCAGACCTGCGGTCATATATGGTGACTTTATAACCACGTTGTGCGAGCATCAGTCCAAGCAAACTGCCCACCAGTCCAGCGCCTACAACGGCATGATGTTCTTGATTCTGAATCCCAGTCTTCATTTAAGAAATTGCTTTAAAAGCGTGTTTAAGGTCATCGATAATATCCATAGAATCTTCCACACCGAGACTTAGACGAATCAGTCCGTCAGTGACACCAACTTTCTCTCTGACTTCCTTCGGTATAGAGGCATGAGTCATCGACGCAGGATGTCCTATAAGTGACTCAACTCCTCCCAGCGATTCAGCCAAGGTAAAAAGTTCAGTAGATTCAACAAACTTATTTGCAGTTGCGAGGTCATCCCCTTTAATCGTAAAAGCAACCATTCCTCCAAAATCAGACATTTGACGGGCTGCTACTTCATGTCCGGGATGACTTTCAAGTCCAGGCCAGTATATCTTCTCGACTTGATCATTCGTTTTTAAGTAATCTGTGACTGCCCGACCGTTCTCACAGTGGCGCTGCATCCTCAAATGGAGTGTTTTTATTCCACGGAGTACGAGAAAACTATCCATGGGACCAGCAATGGCGCCACAGGAATTTTGTAAAGTGCGAAGTTTTTCATCAAGTGCGTCATCGTTGACCATCAAGCATCCCATGACGACATCTGAATGTCCACCCAGGTATTTTGTCGCTGAATGCATCACCACATCTGCCCCCAGCGCAAGAGGCTGCTGAAGCATAGGTGTTGCGAATGTGTTGTCTACACACACGAGTATGTTTTTCCCTTTGACTGCATTTGCGACAGCTGTAATATCTGTGATTTGCATCATCGGATTTGTAGGTGTTTCAATCCAAATCATTTTGGTATTTTCATTCACCACATCTTCAAGACTCGTCTTCGGATCGTCGAGGTTTATAAAATGGAATTTTATGCCATAGTTTGCAAAAACGGAAGTAAAGAGTCTGTAGCTTCCTCCGTACAAATCGTTCGTCGAAATAACTTCGTCCCCAGGCTTCAGCGTTTTCAACAAGTTGTCCATCGCCGCAAGACCAGAGGCAAATGCCATTCCATGTTTCGCGCCTTCAAGCTCTGCAAAAGCGTTTTCTAGTGCATGACGTGTTGGATTCTGGGTCCGAGAGTATTCGTAGCCTTTGTGTTCTCCGACTTTGGTTTGGACGTAAGTAGACGTGAGATAAACCGGAGTCATAATCGCTCCAGTAGACGGGTCGTGTTTTACACCAGCGTGAACAGCCCTTGTGCCTTTTCCTTTTCCTTTATTCATAATTATAGTTTTCTTGTTAGCGGTGAGTAAAGTTAAGAAGATTTAGTATTGATTTTAACCAACCATCTGGGAAGTAAAATTGAGCCGACAATGAGATAGATAAAATACGTGAGGATTCTCCAAACAAGTACCGATAATCCTCCCACTACGGCGACTCCTTCCATGAAGATAGGGAGGGAAAACTCTGCAATACCTGAGGCTCCCGGAGTAGGGCTGACGAGCATCGCGATCCAAAGTGACAACTGTCTTGCAAAGACCTCTACGTTTTGGACCGAGTCAAAGAAAATGTACAAGACGGCATTTAGTATTAAAAATCTGGATGTCCAGCTCACAAAAGTGACTCCCAGCGTCTTTAACCACATCGTTGTCGTTGCGCCTTTTAAACTTTCTGATGCGCGCATCCATTCGTCGGTCAATGTTTCTGCCCAGCGCTTCCATCTCCTGAGCAATCTCATTCTAAATAATGTCAAGAAAACCTCCCGAGTCCTTTTTGGACTGATAAATAAAACAAATAAAATCAATAGCGTTAATACGCAGTGAATAGAATATCCGGTCCAAAAAATGGATTGGATACTCAGCTGTGCCGTTTCGCTTAAACCTTCAGGAATAAAGACCTCAGTTCCGATCACAAAAACGAATATGGGTACGACAAAAACGTAAAACAATTCATCCATTAATGAAGTCGCGAGTACAGTTGCAACACTTCGGCCAAGTGTCATGCCCTCACGTTTCATAATGAAAATTGCAATCGGACTTCCTCCGATTACGGAAGGGGTGATGGCGGATGCGAATTCCCAAAGCAAGACAACATGGAGTGAAGTCCGCCAATTAAATTGTCCCATCGAAAGAATTTTCACCCGCGCCATATACGCTAGATCTCGAATCACCACCAGTCCGATTGCACCTGCAAGCGCCCAAGCAGATCTGTACGAGAACGCAATATCATTGACCTCCACGAGGTCATCTCCATATAAATAGAGGATCGCTCCTAACCCCATAATTGTGGGGATAAAAGCTTTGTATCTATGCCCACCGGGAAACGTGTCTTTCTCTTTACTCTTGAACATTTGTGCTTAAATCAGCGCTCTCAAGCGTCCTAGAATGCTGAACAATAGGTGGATTTAAAACGAGTTGTACTTGTTTGAGATTGACTTGCGATTCTCCACGATTCGTCCAAACAGCGGGTTCCATACAATCCCACCACTTAGCTGAAAGAACAAATCACTCTCTTCGGATTGGTATAACCATGAATCAGCTTTAAATGCGACGCAACTTCTCCTACCCTTAAAAGGAATTTGAAAACCCAATGTTGTAAAATACTCACTCTCTGAAAAATCGATGGTTGTGGAAAATGCCCCCTTATTTCTCATTCCCACTCCGAAGTGCCAAAAATCATTACTGTACATATCTATGCTAATTTCCCATCCTTCAGAATCATCGTATATGTGCATGGGGTCATCTTCAGAATCTGTGATCATCCGGTTCGTAGTGAAATCTAGGTGACTGTATTTTAAGCCTATTAAATTGGCCTTAGACTTGTCTAATTTCCTTTCACCCTTCGTGACAATCTTTACGTCTTTGTCTTTGATACGTCTCAGATATATGGCGCCTGTGTAGGCAGTGTATCCAGAAACAACCTCATAATCAGGTTGTGCGTTGAAAATATTACTGGCCTCAGTAGGGTTTGACCGAAACTCAGCGCCAAAAGAAGCTGAGAACTTATGTGCCATTTGATCACGTGCATTTGACATGTCTCGCTTTTTACATTTCTTACCGAATTTTTTTCGGTAAGAAATGATCTCTTCATCTTCAAGAAGAATGGCATTGTCAGCAATCAATTTCTGGACCGTGCTCCAACCCTCCGTGTACTGTTTATCTAACCATTTTTTATCGAGTGACTTGATCACTACTTTTCGTTTTAGCTCTTTTAAATCCCTTTTAACTTGCTCGTATTTTTGTAAGTCTACAATCCTAATCTTATCAAGATTACGTTCCATCTTGATTGCCAGGCTGAGATTTTCTTCTCTGATGGCTAATTCAGCTTCGTAAATGGCTTTTGCAAAAAGATCTCCTTCAAGTTTTTTTAGTGTCGACAAAACAATCGCGTCTTCAGGAAAATAACTTAGAAAATCTGCCATGACGTCGATGCAATAGAGGGGGCTTTCTCTTTCGCGGTTGTTGATCTCAAGCACATATTGCCTGTATTGGGTATTTACATTCTGACGTAAATTCTGAATCTCTTCTCTGTTTTTATATATAATCTCCAATTGTAGCACCAATTTAACGGCACTTGAATAATTGTCTTCTTGCATAAATGCGATGACTCTCCCTTGATCTTCCTTAAGCGTCTTTTCAGAGTCCATTTCTTTGACTTCTTGAATAAATCCGCTCAATTTCACGGCCAATTCTGAATATTTTGTGTGATTCACATCTGGATCGAGCCAAATCGCACTTCCCCAATATTGTTGCGCAACATCGAGCTTGTTTTCATAGTCGAACAAAGATGACGAACTCTTACTTGCGATGGAGACTTTAACCTCTGCAATGCAGTTTTTTAATAGACCTTCAGCTTTGTCAATAAGCACGGTTGCACTGACACTTCGGTCAATGACTCTTAATGCAAATTGATAGCGTTTGTCAGCGAAATCTTTTTTGAATTTAAATTGAAACGATGCTGAAACTGTAATGTTTAGTTTTTCCGTAAATGCAGTTGAGGTTTTGACGGTGTGTTTGTCATCTTCCCAATTGTCATCCTGTCGCGTTTGTTGATCTGTGACTGTATTTATTTTGACGGAGATCCGACTCGCCAATTCTTCTTTCAGATTTTTATCTAACAAAACCTTGGTTTCACCGATTTCACCAGCCTTCATTTTTTTGATAGAAATACTGTCAATCACAGAAATAAAATTATCAGCTGGATATGTTCTCTCTATCCATGTTTTTGAAAGCCAAGGGGGTCTTTCTGCCTTTCCACGGTTGTTTTGAGAATAGCCTGAAAATGCGCAGAGGCTCAGTATTATCGTCAGTAAAAATATCCGTATCATCATAAGTTCTATTTTGAAATGGTGAGGACTACACGTCGGTTTGTTTGTCGCCCTTTTGATGTTGTATTTTCTGTGACAGGAAGGGACTCGCCAAAACCTTGGGTGTCGAGTAAGGCGTCTGGGCAGCCCAGGTTAATCAGTACGTTTTTCACAGATAAAGCTCTTTGTTCAGAAAGAATTTGATTGCTTTCGTCAGAACCCACATTGTCGGTATGTCCGGACAGCATCACGCCTATTTGATGCTCTAAAATAAAGCGCGCCAACCGTTCCAGTTCCGCATTTGAGATGGTTAACAGTTCTTTTGATCCGTTTTCAAAGAAAATATTATTTATAGGGATAGAAACCTCTTGATCCCCTAAAAGCACATCCTCAACATATACCATGTCAACATCCTCATCTACTGTGATGAATTTATTCTGTTCTCTTAAGTCAACACTTGAGGATACTGGATAATAACCTTCGGAGTCGACAAAGTATCCATACATCTTGCCAGTGGGCAATACAATAAAATAATGTCCATTTGATGGATCTGTATTTGCTTCCCCTATCATTTCATTTGCTTCCAAATCTTCCCATATAATCTTTGCCTTTAAAGGTTGAGAATAACGGTCAAGCACATAGCCTTCTACAGTTGCTACGAGGTCTGGTCGCATCTCTTCTGGAAGCGTAATCTCATAAATATCTTCATCGTATTTGCTGTCATCTTTGCCAGATTTAGAGAAGTATGCTTTTTGTCCATCTGTAGAGATCTTGAAACCCCATTCGTCAGAAATAGAATTAATTTGCTTCCCCATATTTACGGGTTTGCTCCAGCACGTCCAGCAAGAATCATGAAGACGTTTGCTGATAAAAACGTCTAACCCCCCCAAGCCTCCATGTCCATCAGAAGAAAAGTACAAGGACTTCATGTCTGGATGAAGAAAGGGACTACGTTCTGTGCCTGTTGTATTTAATACGTGCCCCATATTCATGGGCTCACTAATTATGCCATTGTTATCTTTTAAGGCTACAAATAGATTGATATCCTCATTTATTCTGGATGCAAAGATGATTGCTTCTTTTGTACTTACTAATTGTGCGTCCGCATTCCATTCACTAATGTTTATTTCATCGATTGCTTCTGACTCCCCCCAGCCATCAATGTCTTTTTGAGAAACCTGAATACTCCCACTATTAAACATAATCATTTCAGTCCCGTCACTTGAAATATTTAATGGGGCCTCGTTGTATGCGGCTGTATTTAATTCGGAGATTGGCACAGGCAGTTGCCAAGTGCCATTTATATAATCCGACCTGTAAATATCTTCATCAGTATCCGTGTGTCGACAATAATACAAATGCTTTCCATTTGCGGAGGGAACAGGTGAGATTTCAGAGTTTTCGGTATTTACAATGGAAGAAATAGGGTGTGCTTTCTGCGTACTAGATTGATCATTATAAAGTTTGTAGAGTTCATCTATCCATGGGTTATTTATCTTCAGTGCTTGAACGTCGTCAAGATATTTGGCAACACCCATGGCATCGTCACTCATCAGACTGTGAAATTCATCCAAGTGCCATTTGTATGATTTGTATGATTGTAAGAACTTGAGGTACGAAGGGTCAAACACAGAGTCCCGCGTTTGTAATTCACTGAAAAAATCATTATAGGTATATGAAGACGCGTATGTTTCTAACCGTTCATTCGCCTTTTGACTCATTTCAGGGTAGTGAAATAAATGGGATTCATAACGGTCTAAATAAACGTTTATATGCGATTCTTCACCTTGCCAACTATAGTGGTCAAGCGCAGAATTTAAGATGATTAAAATATAACTTTCGGGAACGATTTGTAAAGCTTGTAAGAGTAATTCGTCATTTTTCTTTGACAAAGAAAGTTCAATTAAATAGTCAACAACAAGCGAGTAATTCTCACTGTTTGGATGTTCATTTAGCAGACTCCACATGCCGTAAGTTGACCTGTTTTCAGTAAATTTTAAGTACCTCAAATCTCCCAATTGAACATGAGCTTCTCCGAGGATTTCACTTGCTGGGCGAGTGTGTATGAAATGTTTCCAACCATTAATCGTGTTGAGTTGCGCGGCTAAATCATATTCAATGCGGTCTCTATTTCGTTTTGCATCGTCTACTTGTAACGCTTCTGGATAAGTGTTGATAAAAGCGTCATATGCCCAGACCTTATGTTCTTCATTCACTTTTTCGAATGCCAAAACATGCAGCATATCTTCTGCTTGAGTATTATATAAAGAATTTGGGTGTCCATTTATGTATGACTCCCAGTTTTCTAATGTGTTTGTCTCTTGTGCATTTGTGAAATCAATGCCGTCTTTCAATGCATATGCTTCAGTGACTTGAGGAGCCATAGGATGTGCTGAGATAAATGAAGAATATGCTTGTGAGCTGCCTGTAGAAGTTGCTTCCTCAAATGCAATTGCATAAAGGTGCTGTTCTACCAATGAACGGTCCGTGGGTGTGGCTTTTGTATATAATTGTAAAAACGCAGTGCATATACTTTCATGATTACTGCCTAACGCCTCTACAGATGCTTTGTGAGCCAAGGATTCAATGCGTGTGATTATTTCATATCTAGAGAAGGGTAACTCACGCCACACCGCTTTCTGTTTGTCGCTGGAGGATGCCTGAAAGTCCTCTAAGGCCTCACAAGCGAGCTCATATGCTTGTTTGGTTTGGGTGGGTTCGGTTTGTTCAAGTACCCACGATAACGAGAATTTAGCAAGCGCATTGTGAGGGTCTTTATCGAGAATTCCAATCGCTTTCTCAGTTGATTTTTTATAATTTCCTTTCTCAGCTAGGGTATACGCTTTAATAGAAGTACTCTGTCCGAGACTTACATTAATTGTTGTTATAAAAATGAATAATATTAAGGATAGCCTAGACATCATAGATGATAAAACACATGGGTTCATTTAGTTGAAGATTACATTAAAGATAAAGCTTATAATCAGGTTCGTTGTGATAATCTTGATTATATTTCATTGTAACACCCTTCTCAGGTGACTTAATCTATGCATATGTTTTTGTCCCTTCGGAGCAATTCGTACACATTTTTATTGCCTTGCGGTCGGAGAATATATCCTGCCTGAAATCTTCGTATTCTTTTCCAGACCACACGGTTTCTATTTCGTTCGCCTTTCCCATTTCGTGTGTGGCATCTTTGTCGAAACAACAGGGAACGATTTTTCCATCCCATGTCACCACGCATCCACTCCACATCCTCCAGCACTCGTTCTTCATGGGGTTGCGAAGATTCCAACGACCTGATGTAGGGTCTTTTTCATATCGATTTAGAGCGGGTGAGGATGTGAGTAGGGGATGGTCGTCATGGGGGTCGTCAAGTTGGGCTGTTTTAATCACCACTTCGTCCACTTTATATTCTTTTGCAAGTGTTTTGATATCTTCTACTTGATGTTCGTTTGGTTTCACGACCAGGAATTGCCAAACCACAAAAGGTTTGCTGCTCCCTGAGATTTTGCGTGCTTCGAGAACGTTACGCGTTCCTTCGAGCACTTTTTCGAGCGAGCCCCCCACACGATACGCCGAGTACGTTTCTTGTGTGGTCCCGTCTATAGAGATGATGAGGCGGTCAAGTCCAGACGCAACGAGATCTTTGGATCTTTCGGGGTTCAAGTGATGTGCATTTGTCGATGTGGAGGTGTAAACGCCATTCTTTTTACATTCTCTAACTAAGTCGTCCATTCCTTTGTGTAGATAGGGTTCTCCCTGAAAATATAGATTCACATATACGAGCCATTTCCCCATTTGGGCCATGATGTTTTCGACCATCTCCAGCTCTACCATACCTGTAGGTCGTGAGAAGCCTCTAAGTCCCGACAGACATTCCGGACAACGTAAATTACATGACGTCGTGGGTTCTATGCTCAGAACCATTGGCATCACTCCGGCCAACATTTTACGTTTCTTAAATCCGAGTACAAGCTTAAATATATTCATCGTGCGCCTCCAATTAAGTACGCGTAGACGCCTCCATCTGTCTTGAACTATTGCACGTGAATACATTGGCTAAAGGTAGTAAGTTCGACCGTGTTCACTACGTATATTTGCTTCGATGATAGTAGTAGGTAACAAACTCCTTTCGGAAGACATTTTCGAAGTACAATTCTCTTGCGATATCTCTGCTTGTCAGGGCGCTTGTTGTGTTGAAGGATCTGGTGGCGCCCCTCTCACTGAGGAGGAATGTGCTATTCTAGATGACATTTTCGAAGATGTCAAGCCTTTTCTCCGGGAGGAAGGTCTTGACGTAATCAAGGAAAAGGGTCTGTTCGTGATGGGCAGCGACGGCACGCTAGAAACGCCACTTATTGAAGGCCGAGCTTGTGTTTACACAACGATCTCTCCAAAGGGAAATTTGCAATGCGGCATAGAACAAGCCTACAACGAAGGAAAAATATCGTGGAAAAAACCCATTTCGTGTCATCTTTATCCTATTCGAGTCAAAGAACTCATTGACTTCACAGCCCTCAATTATCACAAATGGGAAATATGTAATTCAGCTCTTTCTTGTGGAATTGCAAGAAAAACCTCCATCTTGGAGTTCTGTAAAGATGCGCTTGTACGTCAATTTGGCATGGAGTGGTACGCGGAGGCGTTAGCCACAATGAAGGTTTGGACAGAGGAAAAGAACAATGAAGGAAAGTCGTAATGCAGAGATGAGGAACACGCTACTTATTTCCTTTTTTACGTTTTTAGGTGCCTTTATTTGCGCTGAATCTCTTCTCGCTCAGACAAATGACCCTTGGTCCATCAACCCTGTTTTATCTCTCAACACCTCAGGCAATGATGTGCCATTCGGTGTCGATTCCTCGTACGTGTATCTGAAACGGGAAGGTGTGCATTTGAGGTCCCCTCGTGTTTCTAACCCTGCACTTCCCGGAACACCAGAAAAGGTGTCTATCGTCGCAATACGAGATGAAGCTTGGGATGAACTCGGTGAAATCCAGCACGTGTCTATAGATGAGCAACATGGTCTTGCAGTGATTTCAGCTCGCCCATACCCTGGTGCCCCTGATTACGATTTGTTCATCAGCTCCACCCTTCCAACTTCTAGATTTAAGAAAGGTGACACGTCGAATCTTTGGTCAAAAGCGTATCCGCTGGTCTCATTGAACTCTTCTTTTGATGAAGTTTACCCTCAATTTATTCAGGGTGGATTGTATTTTGCCTCCAACAGAAATGAGACAGACTTTGACATCTTTTTTGCTCCCCGTCATCTGCAATGGCAAAGCGCATCTGTCCTTGACTTCCCCATCAATTCTGATTCTGACGACCTCTCTTTAGTTGTTCTGAATGATGACGAGATGTATGTGTGTTCTAACCGAATCAATTCGGAAGGTTTTGACGTATATCTCTTGTCGAGAAATAAAAACGAATCCCTCGCTACGGGGTTCTATTTGGAATTAACCTTGGATGGAAATCCAGTTTCAGGTGTGGAAGTTAAATGGGTAGAACCATCAGGATTACACCGAGGGGCTGTAATTTTTGAGAATACCACTGACCCTCAAGGCGTCATCTCTTTAGATGAACTGCCCTCAAGCAGAGTGTTGTCTATGCGGATCGGGTCGATAGAGTCACCTGTTATTGAAGGAACTGTTGTAAGGATTATGAATGCCAATGGGGAGGTTGTTAGAGCGTATGCAGTCAATACATCAGGTGTTTTATCTGTGGATTTCTTACCTCTGGATTCAATCAATGATCTTGACTTAAATGATTT
>Ga0308011_10000823_pt1 | contig 15346 bp, 29 predicted proteins | sample Neamet177_FD_203144 | JGI IMG/M metagenome (GOLD analysis project Ga0308011, IMG submission 203144) | Marine microbial communities from water near the shore, Antarctic Ocean - #177 | ecosystem: Environmental > Aquatic > Marine > Unclassified | place: Southern Ocean | collected 2014-07-25 | reverse complement strand
TATGAGCCATTATCAGGTGTTGGATTGTGCGACCTTGTTGTTCTGAATACACATACTGGTGATACAGATAAGTATGATGTCAAATTTTGTGGCATGAGATTCTTTAGAGGAAAGATGCGACCAATCAATAGAGTGGCTAGTGATAAACAAAAAAAACTTAATATCAAAATAATATATGTCATGGAAGATGGCACAATACGAATACCAGAAAGAAGAAAATGGAAAACAAAGACTTAATATTAGAAGAGACTCCAGTTGATTATGTGGACTGGAACTACCCTTATTTCAAAATAGAAGAAATGTTATGTAAACACACTGGCTTTCTTGGGTATGATGCAAATTTCATGGATAACTTAGTTCTTCTTAGAGAAAAATGTGGATTTGGTTTTCCCGTATCAAGCTATTATCGACACCCCACTCACCCTATAGAATCTAAGAAAAAAAATGGCGGTGGGACACATACATCGGGCAAGGCAATAGATTTGTCTTTAGATAGAGAACGAGCATTTATTGTTTTAAGAACAGCCTTAGATATGGGTTGTTTTCTTGGTATTGGAATACAGCAAAAAGGTTCAGGGCGTTTTATACATCTTGATACTTGTACTGCTACAGAAGGATTAGCAAGACCTACTATATGGAGTTACTAAATACAGTATGGGCTATCATGGTACTGGCAAATTTACAGTATGGCGAACCTATAACTAGTAATTACCAGTTAGTAAAATTTGAGAGTAAAATTTCATGCCAACAATTTTTAAAAATAAACAAAATTAGATTGAGCCATGAATTAATTCATGCTCTTGAAAATTTAAAAAAAGACGGACTCGTGGAATTAAAATTTACATGCGTTGTTGATGAAGGAGAACCAGTATGAATCCATTTATGTTAATTAAACTTGCAAAACCACTTTTAGGAATCGCAAGTGGGTTATTTAAGAATCCATTAGTGAAACTTGTAGCTGACAAGACAGTTGGGGCTATAAATCACAATATTGAAAAAAATAAGATAATTAGAGTTAAAGAGATAGAGGGTGCAACGAATATTGATTTAGCACACATTAAAGCACAGAAAGACAGCATCAAAGATGAGTTGTGCGTATTGGTATTCCTTTCTCTTTTAATCGCTCATTTTGTTCCTTATACGCAACCTTTTATGGATAGAGGGTGGGAAATATTGGCAAATGCTGACCCAATGTTCTGGATTCTTATTTCAGTGGTTGTAGGTGCATCAATGGGTGTATCTGGAATTACAAAACTTAAAAAATAGCTTGGTAAAAAACAATCCTTATCACCCTTACACTAAAAAATATCCCAAGACGGATATAATGGGTGTCTGTCCGATTTGTAATAAAAATGTTACAAGGGGTTCAGGTTGGATTATGCAAGAATATTTTGAGCCGAGCATACATAAAATATTTGTACACCATTCAAGATATGACAAGTGTTTTGAAACTCATTGTAAGCAAGAGAAAGAGCAAGAAGAAAACAAAAGAAAAAAAAGTCTTGGCTTTCCTCTCAACCCATTAGAAGAACTTTTAAAATAATTCATTATCCTTAAAATCTTGAATATCTATTTTATCAAGTATTGTATTAGTAAGTGCAATGTATGAACCTTTAGTTACATTTAAATCTTCATGCCCCATATAGACTCCAATATCATATTCATTCCAAATTTCATGTGCTTTCCATTGGGTAGCAATCCAAGAGCGGAAAAAATGAAATGCCATGTACTCAGGCATAGCAAATTTCCCAGTCATAAATTTCCTAAATAATCGCAACCTTGTTGGCGCTGAATAATAACGACAGGTCTGAATCCCAAAATTAGTATTACCCATAGCATGAGGAAATAAAATTTCATCAGGGTTATGAATTAGAGGATTATTTTTTAATTGTTCAATCCAATTCGTTAATTTTTTATATAACCCTCTACCAATAGGAACAGGTCTATTATCACCTGCTTCTGATTTAGTATGAGCAACCCACCCTCTAGCTCTATCACATTGACCATTCACTTGAATAAAATCAGTTGAGTTGTTACCTCTCTTTATATCCGAGTATTTCAACCCAAATAACTCTGCATTCCTTAAGCCTGTATTTGCAAAGGTATATAAAATCATGTGCCACAATGGGAACTCTTCATATGTACATTGCTGATTAAAAAATTCAGCCATCATGGGTATAGTCCAAGTGTGCATCAGTTTTTTTAATTTAATTCGTCTAGCTTTACTATCTACCCTGAGAAAGCCACTCTGCTGAATATACTTTTCAGACCTATAATCACATACCCTAAATTCATTATTCATATTGTATTTAACTCTTGCAAAACTTTCTACTTGTCCAAGAAAACCAAACATTCTTTTAGTACGAGATATACTCACACCCACACCTCTTTGACTTTTCACATTGGCTACTGCTAAACGAAATGCGTCATAATCAGAATAGCCCCATTCCTTAAATGGCTTTCTTGCTATCTGCTCATCAGTCCTCACTATATCACTAACTACCCCAAGTTGATTCACAGTACGAGTAATCCATGCCTTATCACGATGTCCAAATGTTTCTTTACCTCTGAAATCAATTTGCATATTAAGTATCATCTCAGCTACAGTATGATTTAGTTCTTTACGACTAACCCTTAGTTTGCCCATTTTATGCATATTTAAGAGGCGTTCCATCTTAGGGTATAAATCTTGTCTCTTAATGACAGTAATTCGTTGTCTACCTAAGTCAGTGACTTTTCCTTCTATCGGAATATAGGTTTGCCATTTGCCATTACCTAGCTGTGTAATCTGAGAGCCAGATAATTTTTCATACCAGTCTCGTTCAATATTTAATTTATCCATAATGTTTATTAAATTCCTTTCTATATTTTTTAGGTACTTTATGACCATCACAAAAAGTTTCTTCTAATTTATTGTCGACTACAAAAGCCTCATTAAAACCATCTTCATATCCATCAACAGTTTTATTACATTGTAAAACAATCCAATCTTTAGATTGGTCTATATGTTTTAAAAGTTCTATAAGTTTATTAAAATGACTTACATCAGCAAATGCTATGCCATCATTTACATTGCTAATAATTTTCCATTCATAATGATATTTAATTGTCATTTATATATCCTTAATTGTTTCTGTTTTTATTGATTCTTTAAAATGCTGTTTAATTAAATCTTTCATATCCAGAACGATTTTATTTTGTTTGCGCCTTTTCGAAGTTAGTAACGCTTTATACGCTTCACACTTGGTTGTATTAGCCAATCGAATACTGTTCATTAGCTCAAAGTAGTTTCCTTCTTTTATTTTTTTCTTTATTCGCATTATTGGGTCACCTTTCCTTTTTTGTCTAATTTGTTAGTAATGGCTACATAATAGCTATAGTAGCCAATGTTGTCAATAGTGGCGAATGATTGCATATTCACTATTATTGCCTATTCACTAAAGTGTTGACTGGAGTGTTTAAAATTGGCTAAAATGTTAGGTTTATCGAAAAGATTCGTCTTATTGAATTCACTTCGAATCATTTGGCGTAATGTTATAGAGAGCAAAAAACTGGCGGTTTGCAACGCTTATTTGACTAGAACAGTCTACAGGGTAAATCGTGGCGATGTTTTTGCTGGTTGATAAATCTTAACTCTCATACAACCTCTATCGCAAACTTATCTTGAAAAAACTGTTGTTCTAACTCAAAATACCTAGTCTAGTTACTTGTTTCTCTAAAGTTATAAGCCATTTTTATTTAGCCTTATTCACTTAGTATTCACTTTGGTAACTTTTACTATTCACTAGTATTGAATTTTATTCAATGATTATTTGTAGCCAAGTTCACATTCAAGAATCTCTTGCTGTATGGCTTCTTTTTTAGCGTTGGTGTAGTCACGCTGACATGGGTGGGAACAATATTTTTTGTTTTGTTGTTGAGGTGTGTTTACTTGGAACGAATCACCACAATTCACACAAAATTTATTAGCAAACATCACTCTTCTTTACCTTTATTTATTTGGTTATACTTATCAATTAACTCTAGTAGCACTTGTCCTCTAGTTGCATACCTTCTAGCTATAAAATAATTACTTCTACCATCATCTTCTGCCTCTCGTATTCTTGATAGGTACTCTTGCTTCCTCTCAATATTCATATGCTGTCTGATTTTTTCGATAGCTTTATCAACTTCAACTGCTAAATGACGTTTAAGCATAAAAGCTACATTATGATGAGTTACATTCTTATTTATATATTTAGGTTGGTTTTGTTTAGGCATTAGTAAAAGTCCTTCTCTGTTGAATTTTCAGATAATCTGTTTTGTGGGTCTAAGAATAGATTTGGTGCAACTTTAAATTCTTCCCTAAAGTCAGAAATTTTATCTAAGTTATCAACTAAGTAATTACATATAACACCAACAAATCCAGACTTAGATAAGTCCTTTGTATGTTTTATAAAGTCACCTATCTCAATAGCTTTATTAAAACTTATAATACTTTCCTTAACTAAAGTTGAAATGGTACTATCTTCTGGTTTAATCTTAATAGTTACATGAGTAATTATTGGATTACCTTGATTATCAACTTCATTAAATCCAAATATGGCATGGACTCGCCATGTATCAACTTTAAATTTTAAGATAATACTTTCTAATCTATTGTCTTTGTTCTTATTCATAATTTTTAACCAAATTTTTCTGTTCGTCTAATTGAGACGCTAGTTGACCTGCTAGAGCTATGTAACCACAAGCATCTATATAATCATCAATGTTGTGCTGACCTTCTTTAGTTCTAGCAAGTTTAACTTGAGCCATCATTAGTAATGCATCTGAGGTTGTAACGTCTGTATTAATGAAAGCTGAGAAGAGCTTCGCAATATTTTCATGGTTCTTTACAAAATCACCATGTTGCTTGGCTCTATCACCAGTAATTAAATTACCTGCTTTGCGCAGTATATCTAATCCGAACAACATTAAAAAGGAATGCTGTCATCTATATCGTCACTTTTTACGATTGGTTTTTTTGCTTGGAATGAATCATCTTTTTTCTTAGCTTCAAAAAAAGGTCTCATGTTTACTTTAAAAGTATCAGTAGTACCTTCTTTAACCCACATAGAGATTTGAAATTTACACTTGTCACCCTTCTCAGTTGTATCACTAAGAATTTGTCCTATCAGAGCCTTGTCTACATAAACATTAGATGTAACATTCTCAACACCTGTAAATTTTTTCTCATTGTTATCCCATTCTTTAAATAAAGGTTTAAAGTGTGGAGAGCCATCACTCGTTCTATCTTCTGGTTTTACAAATTTCATTTCGAAATATGCACCTTTTTCCAAGACATTATAATCGTTTGCCATCTTATTTTTCCTTTTGTTATTTTTTATGAAAAGTTTGAAACATTGAACTCAGAACTTGATGTACTCTGTTTCGGTCTTTGTAGCTCAAAATCTATATCATCTTGAGATTCTTCTATGTTTAGTAGAAAGAATTTTTGTAATAAATATTTGTACCCGTATGAATATAAAGAACCACTTGTCTTAGCATCATTCTGATTTCCTTTTAAGGCTTGAGCGACTTTTATATCACCACAAGTTTCAAATCTATTATGTTCATTGCCTTGCTCATCAGTAACAGTGTTATCAATATCAGTTATAATTAATCGTACTGTTGCAACCATTAAATTATTATCAGTAATTTCATAAGTGGAGAATGGCTTGGCATTGAGTCTTGCTGTTATACAGGCATCTTTTACTACCTGTTGCACATCATTATATGAACCTGCTGAGTAACCCATACCAGTTTTAGATTTACTTACATCTTTACATAAACTTATAGCGTAATGAATTTTTTGCTGAAAATTTAGAATAGGCTTAGTGCTAGTTACTGATTTAGTTTCTTTTTTTGGTGCATAAACAATTACTTTTTCTACACCAACTTTTAGTTCTTTTTTATCTGTCATATTTTTTCCTTAGTTGTTATTTTTATAAATATTGAAAATCATTTCCTTGTACTCAGGCTCAATGTTTTTGAAGAAATAATGGTCATACTCAGGCGGAACAACTTTAATAATTGTTGTTGCATCTGCACTTAGAGTTAAAAGATTTTGTCTTATTAGAGCCTTATCTCTTACGTCTGACATTGCTTGTTTCATTGAATCCCATTGCAAATCTGCATAATCATCATGTGAAAAAAACCTACTACCATCTGCTGTACAATAAAGCATATCACCTAGAACATTAGTGCTATGAGCGTAAATACTCATTTGTGATTTGTGGAATGGTTTAATGTCATTACCTATACTTGGGTAGCGCCATATGCGAGAACCCTCTGGTTTTATCTCGCCTGACCTTTTATCTTTATAATCTTTTTTATAAAATCCACCTGCTTTGGGATATGAAGTTTTTAATTCAGTCCAGTGGACTAATTTCCCATCTTTATCGAGATAAGCTATATCAATAAATCCAGTCCACATGACATTAATGCCATCAATAACATAATAAATTGGTCTTTCTAATTGTATAGTTTCACCATCTCTTTTTTCATAAAGAATTTGATATACAATTTCGGTAAGCATTTTTTTTCCAAATGTTCGGTAGTATTCATTTTGCTCACCATCACTAGGATTAACACTAGATGGATTAAATCTTTTGCTGTCATCTTCTATAAAAGTCCACGCCTCATCAATGGTTACATTACCTACTGCAACTTGACCACCCCAGTCACCTAACCATTTTCCCCATTCCATGAAAGAACTTCTTTCCATTTTTCTTTTATAGTCCTTAAGTATTATATACTTCATGAACCATAAAAAGTTTGGAGTATTGATTGATGAATTACTTAACCATTCAATCCCTTGCCTTGCCCACTCATTACCAGTAGTAAAGTTTAATTTTAATTTTTGTTCTTCAATTAATTCTGCTTGGGTAACATCACGATTAGGTTCTGTTAAGACAATAGCATTACTTTGACCAATTCCTGCTTCGTTATTATTTGCCTTAACAGATTTCTCTACCTGAGAAACTTTGTTTTTCTTTACAGCTTTCTTTTTTGCTTTTTTAACTGCTTTAACAAACTTAAATTGTTCTGGTGTATATTTTTTTATTTTAGACAATACTATATACCATGTAGTTATTTAACCAGACTGCGAAGTGCATTGTAAAATACATTGCAGGTAATAAAATAATAGTTGCCAATATTTTTCCAACTACCGATGCAATTTCAAAATATGTTTTTATAATCTTTTCCATAATAAATTTCCTTTTTTTAATAAGACGAACCACCATAGGGGAGACCTTTTAAGTGTTTGGTAACAGGTAATGTAACCAACTTAAAACCTATAAAATTTGATGATTCGTCCATAAGAACAATAGTGTCCATAATGACAACATTTACAACCTAATATTAACATTAATTTAAAATAGTGAATTTTAAGTGAAATTAACGAGGTATACTATCAAAAATTATTGCACAATCATTGTATACTTATTTGACTATGTAGCCAAATATGGCTATAAATAGGAATAATAAATTAACAAAAGGAAACACAATGAACTACAAAGAAAAAATAACAAACGAATTAGCATCTCATAAAGATACTTTAATTACTAACGTACAAACAATGCTTATTGATAAGTATAACTTAGGCAGTTTTAAAATTGCTTATGCAAATGTTTTTCAAAAACATGATGAGTATGGCTTTAATCGTTATAGAGATAATAAATGGTTTGACGTTGTTGACCAAAAAGATGACTTGGTAACTGTTCAAGTTAAAGATTACTGGTCAAAACAAATGAGAGATTTCGAAACATACAATGTTCATTTTAACCCAACTAAATTAACTGCACTACAAGTTTCTGATTTAGCATTAAAATATGCAACTAATAAAGTTGAGAAAATGTTATCTTTTTATGAAACTAGATTGCATGAAAAATTAGATGACACTAATGAGGCACAACCAATTACTAACTTAGAAATAGTATCTTTTGGTATTGAGGATATTTTTTATCCAGTTACTAGATTAAAAGTTGAGGTACAAAATGGTGCTAAGTGTGAATTAACTACTAGCATAGTTTGGAAAACATCTGAACTAGGCAATGCGTTTTTTCAAATGCCTACTAGATTTCACAATGCTACTGACCCAAAAGGTCGTAAAGTTGCTAGACCTAGTTTTGACGCATTTGCTTATGCAATATGTGATAACAAAGAGGCTTACTCTGAAATGGTTAGAATCAGAGTTGCTAATGAAAAAATTGATAAAGAGTACGCAAGAGTTCAAAAAAGATTTCAAGATAAAATTGATAATTGGACTGCTGAAATGAATAGAGAATTAGATGATGTTACTGCAAAAAGACCAGTAGCCTTAGATAAGTGTGCTTAAACTTAATTGTAACTTACACCTCATACATAGTTGTGGGGTGTGAGATACAATTCTTAAAGAAGATTAATTAATCAAGTTCCCTCGTTCTACCTATTCTTCTGCCTTTTTTATACTCAGGGTGTACTTTCTGATGAACTTCGTCATCAACATAACACCAATCAAAATCAATCCTACAAACAGGCATAACCCAATCTAAATTTTTAGTCTTTACTAATTTACTATGAAAGAGCCATTGATTAGTTTCTTTAAAATCATTTTCTGTTTTGTTTAATTTTTTTGTATCTTTACCTTTGATATGATTATTCCCAATTTGGTATAATCCATTTTTATTATTATTGCCTACAAAGTAACTACCATCTTTTAATTTACCATATTGATAACCATAAAATTCCGCCTCAGATTTTTTATATCTTTTATCAATTAACCATAGTGCATGAGAATTTTTACTTCTTAAAACAATTATATGTTCTTTATCAGCTAAATAATTAAACACTTTCACCAAATGTATTGCATCGTCAGCCATATTAAACAGTTTGACTTGGTAATTGACATCAATCTCACCCATTATAGGTGTTTCCATATTCATATTCTCATAAACTTGAAACCAGTTTATATTTAATACCTTTGCAATTTTGACAGCTAAATCGTGTTCAAGACCTCTCTTATTATTTATAATTTTATTTAAATTAATCCTGTCCGCATCAATAAGATTGGCAAGTTCAGTCTGACTCATACCTTTTTCAGCTAACAGAGTTTTTAGGCTATTTTTCTTTACCACTACATTTTATCCTTTCATTGCTAATTAGTCGTTAGATAACACCTTGTAGCCAATAAGTACAACTTTATTATTAATTATATCAACATTTTTTATTAAGGTTCAATAAACTGAGCAATAGAGCTAAATATTTAATGGTGACTTATGTTGCCAAATCGTGCTAATGATTCGTACAAAGTAGCCACATTGGTTACAAGAGTACAAATTGTTAAGAAACGGAAAGAGAATCTAATGCTTTTAAAGGAATACAAAGAAAAAAATAACCTGACATTAAATGATATGGCAATCAAATTTGGTGTTACAGGTCAAAATCCAAGACAAACCATAAGACGATGGGTAGAGGGATTAAGAGTCCCCAGAGTGCATTACTCAGCAAAAATAGAGGAACGCACACAAGGTCAGGTAAAATTTATGGATTTGGTAAATGGATATAAAAAAAGACAGAGTTCTTAATATAGGGTCTCGTACTATCAGCTTAGTTTTTGAAAGACCTGATTTTCCGAAAGACCACTTGTGCGATTGCTATGGAATGTTTGACACTAGGGCTTCTAAGATAAGCCTTAACGATACATTGTGTATAGACGAACAAATCTGCCAAACCCTGTTGCATGAAGTTTGTCATGTTTTAGTCGATGAGGCTAAATTAAATACAGGCTCACAATTATTATCTCAAGACAGCGATGAAGAGTTGATGGTTTCTCATATGGAAACTGGTCTCTATTCATTTTTTAAAAACAACCCGATGGAAATTGCAACAATATTTTCAGATATTTTGAAAAACAATCCTCTGGTTATTAAAGCGATTGGTAAAATTAAAGATGAGTAAATTTAAAGAAGATTTAGAAATTGGTGGAGAGTTTGAAAGTAGACTCTGTACCCTATTACAAAAACGCTACCCAACCGCTACACGCATTGGCTCAAGTTTTGCGGACTTTGATATTTTTATTGCTGAGACTGGCAAGAAAATAGAATGTAAGTATGACAAGAGAGCTTCCGAAACAGGCAATATTTTTATTGAGTTAATGAGTAACGACAACAGCTCTGGAATCTTTAAATCTAAAGCTGACTATTACTATATTGATACTGGTCGTAAATTATATTGTGTACCTTTAATTAAATTATTTGAGTGCATCATCTTGAAAAACATTAAGCCTTCGACTCATGCTGTTGATAATGGAAATTTCGAAATGGAAATGACAGGTTGTATCGTACCGATTAAAACCCTTGAACCTTTCTGTATACAGATTCAAGAAACTCTAATGAAGATGAATTGATGGGTAAAGTTTTTGATATACATTCAGGTGCAGAAACTTATTCGTGGAATCCGTTACCCAATAAACAGTACGAGGTCATTCTTGCAGACCCTAATTGGAATTTTAAAACATTCAGCGATGAGGGCAAAGGTCGGAGTGCTGACAGACATTACCACACCGCCACTATTGATGAGATTGCAGAAATACCAATAGAAAATATATCAGCCGATAACTGCGCTTTATTTATGTGGGTTACTGACCCAGTGTTAAAGAGTGCTATTGCACTTGGTGAATATTGGGGCTACACCTACAAGACAGTCGCATTTACATGGGTCAAGCAAAACAAGGTTGCCGATAGTTTCTTCATGGGCATGGGCTACTACACCCGTAGTAATCCAGAGATGTGCCTTTTGTTTACTAAAGGCAAACCATTAAAAAGATTAGACAAAGGTATCAGACAATTAATTGTTGAACCAGTAAGAGAACATTCCAGAAAACCAGATTGTGTCAAAGACCGCATTGTAAAATTGTTTGGAGATGTTCCAAAGATAGAATTATTTGCTAGAGAAATTTATGATGCAAAAAATTGGGATTATTGGGGCAACGAAATTACAAAGTTTAATGATGATGAGATAGATGACTCAGATGAATAATATTTTATTAATCTTAATTCTTGCCTTGCAACTAACCATAATACTTATCTTTCACAAAGAGGTGCTGAACGATTGGTGTTCCAGTGAGATAGATATTTTGCGAACTCAAATGCACGACATATGGATTGACTTAGGACTTGATGATGAGTGATAACGAAAAATTAACTAAAGGTAGTATTGGTGAACATCATGCAAAGTTTCAACTATTAAAATTAGGTTATAATGTTTATGAAAATTGTGAGGCTAATGGGCAGGTTGATTTAAAAATTGAAAGCAGAGTAAACAGAGAAACTATAAACGTAGATGTTAAAACAGCTAAAGGAAAACTTAGACCTAATCAAAAAGATTACCCAGAAAAATATAAAATATATCAGTTAAGAATTGATGATGATGGGCAGATGTGGATTCCTTGTGTTTGGGGTAAAATGTTTAAAAATAATTTAGTAGTTGGTGCAGACTATTATGAGAAAAAAGGTAGGTTTCAACTTTGCATGGATTACTTAAATATGCCTACTGCTAATAAGGATTCAGAATGAGCGGTGATGATTTCGAAGATAAGTATTTATTACCTCAAAGCAGGTTTACCAGAGTATCTCATAGCTATTTAAAGTTGGGTATGAGTTGCCAAGCAAAGGTGCTGTTCCTATTACTCTTACAGTTCTACCAATTCAACAAAGATGGAATTCACCCTAGTCAAACCTATCTGGCTAAGAACATGAATCTAAAGAGTCGCAAGTCGGTAAGCAAGTACGCTAGAGAGCTACAAGCACTTGGATTATTAGAATGGGAACAAGAGATTAAAAAGTCTGGAACTGCTAATAGATACTATCTTGATTTTATGAGCAAACATGCATTGAGAAAGAAACGATTAGATGTAGCCAGTAAGCAGAAGAAAAAAGCGGTAGTAGTATCACTTGCCTTAGTCCGAAAGGATATGAAAGCATAAGAGGGCATGGGTATCACAGTACCCCACCCCTGTATACCACAGTACCCACTAAGTATACTTATTAACTATACTAAAAAGAGAGAGGATTAAAAATGGATTTGCATCGACTATTTATAAGTTCACAAACGAAGGTAAAGAAGAACCAAAAGGATATCATAAAGCGTTGTATCAGCAACACTGCTAAGTTTAGCAGTGAACGCTATACAAGTTTTTTAGCTAAGAAAAAGAAAGCACAGCTTTATAACGCTATGATTATCAGAGCAAGTGAAACAATTAACCAAGAGGAAAGAGCAAGAGTGATAAATGAATACATCATTGAAAAGAGCAAGGTATAAACTAATGACTGTAACTATTACAGATATAGTAGATTTGTTTGAACAGTTTTGGTTTGTAGATAGGCACTTACCTTCGGTAAGACCTAGAGAGTTAAAGTTAGGGACAATGAAGTGGGACTACAAAACAGAGTTCAGCGACATGGTTCATACTAAAGGGTGGAAGGAAAGACCGAAGACTAGATTATCGCTTTTAAGGCACAATTACGATGACTACAACACCTGCACTGAACTTGGTCTAACACTGCCATTAGAAGACAGAAAACTACTCTATATGAGACCGAACTGTAGTTATAGAAAATTAGCTAAAATGTACTCATGCTCTCATGAAAGTATCAGGAATAGATACTTAGGCATCATCATCGACCTAGTAAATAAAATTAATACATCTAGTGCCTCTACAATAAAAGAATACTGTATGTTGACAAACTTGACTAAATAGTCATTATGAGAACTATAATTATCGATAGGGTACATTCAAACACCCATTAATCTAATTAAATCAATCAGAAAGAGCAATATGATAGACCGAATCAAATGGTTATTATTAGACTTTAATGAGTCTTTAACACCAAAGAAAAGAGCTATAGGCATTGTTATAATCGTTATACTGGCTTATATAATCATCACTTGAAGAGTTATGGCTAAGTATTCAAAGACTCTCATAGATGAAGTTATTACCAGTGTTATGAATGGTATCACTATTAAATCAGCCTTACTTAAATTAGAGAAACCCGTATCATTCCAGACATGGAGTAACTGGTTAGCGAAAGATGCAGAACTATTAAACAGATACCACCAAGCAAAGGTATCAGCTTTAGACTACCAATTAGCAGAGATTAACGAAGAGCTTGATGATTGTGTAGTACAAGCAAGAGACCCAAAGGCTGTAAGTATAAGCAGGGTTAATATATTGAAGGTGAAATCACAGCAAATACAGTGGCAACTAAGTAAATTACTACCTAAACAGTTCGGAAGTAGTCAACAAATACAGCTAAGTAATGCTAAAGATGAAGCGTTTACAATCTCTTGGAAAGATTAAGCGCTAATGATTACAGTTAGTTAGAGTTATAATCACCTGAAATTCAAACACTTAACTTGACCAAGCTATACGGAAGAATCTATATATGGTATGTCTCGGCTTGATACATACTACATCTAGTGTATCCATATATAAATATATAATTGCCCCAGAAAAAGAGGGTCATCTTTAAACTAATACACTAGCAGTCTGGTGAATACGAGAGCTAACATACTGATATCATTGGTACTTAATAATGTTCTTACATTGAGTGTGCATGATTTAATGCTTTCTGGAATGAGAATAAGTCGCAGGTGGGGTTTTATTTGATGCTACACCCCAAATATATATGTTCACTCGTAAGATTGTAATGGGGTGGTTAAGGTATACAGAGGAAGGACACTTACATGGGTACTAAATACGAATTTAAGATATATGAAGACGAAGATGACGATATAGTCATATTAACAGTCAAAGGCTTTAAAAATGGCACTGAACGAGCCGAATTTGCAGATGATTTGCACTACACTTTAAGTGAAAAAAACTTAGAACTTTTCAGCCTAAAAGAAGGCTCTTATGAGAAATTGTTTGCCAGTAATGAAATTGACCCAACTAAGAAAATATTACATTAAAAATTTTATTTTTTTTGTACCCTATTATGCCGAATATTATTTTAGACTATACACCAAGACCATATCAACGACAGCTTCACGATATCATCGACAAACATAGATTTGTGGTTGCGGTATGCCATCGTAGATTCGGCAAGTCATATGCTATTACTCAGCACTTTATAAGAGAGGCTTTAAAGACTAAGAAGAAGAATTGGCGTGGTTATATTGTTTGTCCTACTATTGGTATGGCAAAAGCTATTCATTTTGATTATTGGCAAATGATGGCGAAACAAATACCCAATGTTAAATTTAATCAGTCAGAGTTGTCTTGCACATTCCCTAACGGGAGTCGAATGCAGTTAGTTGGTTCTAATGATGGTGGTGAAAGACTTCGAGGTAGATTCATTGACCTGATTGCTCTTGATGAATACCAGATGATGAATGAGGAATTGTTTTCACAAATTGTTAGACCTGCAATGGTGGACAGGAATGGTATGGAAGGTGAAGCCACTAAATGTATTTTTATTGGAACACCGAAGCTACAAAATATTTTATACAAGATGTATAACTATGCGAAGTCAGAAGAGAGTGGTGAGGACTGGATAAGTTTCTTAATGCCAGTTTCTTTAACTAAAGTTGTACCAGAAGAAGAGCTAGTCCAAGCCAAGAACACTATGGGAGAGGATAGCTATAATAGTGAATTTGAGGTTTCCTTTGAAGCCAATATCACAGGCTCATATCTAGGCGCATATGTACAAAAGGCTTATGATGAAGGTCGGATATGCAAGGTTGAAGAAAATTTAGAATTAGAAACCGAAGTTTACGTTGATTTAGGTATTAATGATGCTACTGCACTCTGGTTTGTGCAACGTCATAAACATGAATACAGATTTTTAGAATATTGTGAGTATACAGGCGAAGGTCTAGCATACTTGGCGAAGTTATTAGAAGAAAAAGGGTATAATTATTCAAGGATTATTGTACCTCACGATGTGCGAGTACGAGATTTAAGTGTTGGCGTGTCAAGATTTCAAATTTTACAAGAGTTAGGTGTAACTAATTTAGAAATTGCACCGAAACTACCTGTTGCCGATGGTATTGCAACAGTGCGACACAATTTTGATAGTTTTTGGTTTGATGAAGGCAAGTGTGCCGAAGGTATCAACCACTTAAAGTCATATAGTAAGGTATATGACAGCCGACATAGAATTTTTAGAGATAGACCTGCTCATAATGAACATTCGCATTGCGCAGATGCATTACGCTATGGCATGGCACTCTTAGGAACAGCAACACGAGGCGATTGGAACACGCCATTAAAAGTAGATACAACAGGATTAGTTTAATTATGGTTAAAAAGAACAAAAAAACAATGACCGAAGAGTCTATCAAG
>Ga0308011_10000819_pt1 | contig 15387 bp, 9 predicted proteins | sample Neamet177_FD_203144 | JGI IMG/M metagenome (GOLD analysis project Ga0308011, IMG submission 203144) | Marine microbial communities from water near the shore, Antarctic Ocean - #177 | ecosystem: Environmental > Aquatic > Marine > Unclassified | place: Southern Ocean | collected 2014-07-25 | reverse complement strand
TTTTTTATTAGGTAGTATGCAAATAAAAGCCCAATTTCATGTTCTTCATTTTCAGGAAGAAATAATAGGAATTTTCTTGTATTAGCCTTTGGTATGTCTAGACTATCAATAGCAGAAAATAATTTTTGCTTTATGAAATTTGAAATGAAATGTTCTTGTGATGGAATTATTTCAGATTTCCCCCACAATAAGCCAAACTTTACTAAGCTAGGTAAAATTACATCTCTATAGCATTTACAGAATCCTAGCCTAAGAGTTGCAGCACTATAGGTACTACCCAAAAGTTGATTGTTATATGTTAGTCCAGATTCTATAATTCTATTGATGAATACATTTAGTTGTTCATCTTTCGAGTCTGACGACATTAAATTTTCTATTTTCGTATATATCTCTAGTTCAGATAACTGATTAATCTTCGATATTTTTACACCACTAGAAATTAAAGTACATATATTTAGAAGCCTCCTAAGTTGATCATCATTGTAATAACGTATGTTCGTATCTGTTCGATCTGGTTGAAGTAAGTTGTATCTTTTCTCCCAAATTCTTATAGTATGGGCTTTTATTCCACTGAATCGTTCTAAGTCTTTAATAGAATACATATAGTTTAATCGTAAAATAAGTAAAGTAAGATAGGTTGAAAAAAAATATAATGTGAATTACAAATATAGTATTTTCATATTCGAATTATCTTATTACTTTAAAGATCTTCCCATTTTCAAAGAAGTAAAACAATAAATTACCCGAAGAATGAACTGTTTGTTCTCTGCCGAGTACATCAAACATTTTAATTAATTTGGAGTCAATGTTTTGAAGTTCATTTAGACTAACATTAGAAGGACAGATTGATATACCTGAGGAGTTATTAGGAGCCTCATTTAGTGTGTTTTCATTAACAAGAATATTTCCGGAATCATCATAAACTAGATATCCATTTTCTTCAGAAAAAAAGTTTAAGTTAATGGAAAAATCAAAACTATCTCCATAATATGAACTTAGTGTAGTCAACTGACTATAACCTGTTGGCATTTGAATAGATCGATCAAGTTCTCCGTTCCTGAATACATTCATTTCCCCATACCATCCTTCGCCATAATCATTAATTAACTCAATCGTTATTTCACCACAAGTTTCATTTTGGTTGTTACAAGCTATAATACCTTCAAAACTTGAAGGACCGTAATTATTAAAATTCCCTGCAGTTTCCAATACTAAATCATTATTACCGTCGAAAACTTTATACGATTGACTTGATGAACCAGTTTCATTAAAGTAAATAAGGTCAAGGACATCACCAAAATTTATCCCAAATTCATAAAGAGCCTCTTGGTTTCCCTCTAGAACAGTTATATTTTCAATAAGCACATCATTTATGAACAATCCCAGTTGAGAACCAGACCATCCCTCTAAAGTATTGCTATTTAATTCAAGTCTCCACAGTCCACAGGACCCAGCCATTATTTCAGGGATTTTAGGCTCAATAACAGCATCTATTACATGAACTATTCCGTTATAACTGAGTATATCAGCAACTTCTATGTTAACTGTGTTTTGTAGACCAACTACCGAAATAGAACTATCAGAAACAATGAATTGAAGTGGCTCGTTGTCTATGTTTGTCCCAATTGTAAATTCGAAATCAGAACTTGTAAGTGCATTAGAAGAATAATCACACGATTCATCGATTTCATAATCAAAATTATTATCCTCTACACAGCCGTTAATAATATGTTGTGCAATTATACTATACAAGAATTGAGAATCTAAAAGCTCATCTATTGTCCAGCCCTTTTGACTGGCAAAAAGCTCAAAAGCAGCATCCGTTGGAGCAAAGACTGTCCAGGGACCAGGACCGTCAAAACTATCGTCTAATATCGCTTGGAAAGAAAGTTCATCATTTAAACTTACAGCTATGAGAGCATTTTCAAAAATTGAATGGTCAGGACTTTCTGTTATGACTTGCATGACATTCGCACCAGGAGAATCTTGAGGAGCAAGGCACTTATCAATCACATGAATAACACCGTTGTAAGCCGTATAATTTGTACTAATAATCTCGGCATCTTCCACAAATAAAGCTCCATTATTTTCTGAGATATTTAAAGACTGACCTTGTGCAGATGAAAGAACCAATCCATTGTACAAATCCTCTTCTAACCATGAGCCTTGAGCGACATGATATTCTAAAATTTCTGAAAAATCCGGAATAGCAAATGCATCAAACTGGCCAAGACTCATATAAGCAAGAATATCGCTTACTGCTTCATCATTAGGTACAAATATAGTCCAGGGACCTTGATCAGTTAAATAAAAAGGTGGCAAAATGTTTTGAAATGCGTAAGCAGATTGAAAAACATCTAGCTCTGTATTTTGATTTAACTCCTCCAACAAATCGACTAAATCAAATGCATCGACCGTAATTTGAAGATTCATTTCCGAGTTGGCATCATACGCTACAGAACTATCAAAATTATAATTACCAATGGTTTCAAAATTTATTATTCCCATGCATACTCCTTCAGAACTTCCAAGTGTATCGTTTAAAAAAAAATCAACCGGATTATTAAATGATTCTCCAGTTAATGTATTATTTAAGCCATTAACATTATGAGTTCCTTCTAAATTAATAAAGGCGACTGTTTCACCTGGTACTATAACTAATTCCGAGGGTACAAATTCAAAGTTATTCAATATAACTAAATGATCAGCATCACATTGAGCAAAAGAAAATTTTATTGAACAAATAAATAAAATAGTAAATATGAAGTGCTTTTTATTCATGATGCTTTTTTTAATTTGTAAATCTAGGTTTGGTAGTAATTTAATAACTTGATGTTTAGTAATAAGCTATTTTAATGCGACAGAACTTTTTATACTAGTAGTAGAGTAATTGTAAAATTATTTAGAGAATTCCCCTAGTTCCTTTTTCAACTTTTCAATCTTTGGCGAAATTAGAATTCTACAATATGGAGTTGATGTATTTTTTTCATAATAATCTTGATGAAAATCATCTGCTATGAAGAACTCATTGATATATTGAGTTTGAGTAACAATTTCCCCATTAAAAACTGTATTATTCATGTTATTGATTACTTTTTCAGTCACACTTTTCTGACTTGAATCTGAGAATAATACAATAGATCTATAGTGCTTTCCATAATCATTGCCTTGGCTATTAATTGTTGTAGGATCATGCGAGGAAAAAAATATTTTTAAAACATTTTCTAAACTTATATCTTCTGGATTGTATTCTATTTCACAAACTTCAGCATGGTTAGTTTTACCTGTAGATACTTCTTTATATGTAGGGTTTTTAATAACACCACCAGCATAGCCAGACACGACATTTTGAATACCAATTACATTCTCAAAAATTGCTTCAGTACACCAAAAGCAACCTCCACCTAAATATATTATTTCATTTCTTTTAGATTTAAGACTCTTCTCAGATTTCAAATTAACACTAACAACAATTTCATTTCTTCTATTCATAAATTTATAAGGGGCATCATAAACACAAACTTCAAAATCATTATCGAAATCAATATTATATTTAGTTAGCTCTTTAATAAGTAACATCTTCATTTTATTCTCTTTTCTATTATCAGTATATCCTGAATACCCAATTGCAGCCTTAATTGATGCAGGAACTTTATAAATATTTATTTTATCATCAATAGGTTCCGGTAATGAATTAATAGTGTAACTATCTGGCATTATAAAAGCCATTTCATAATTATTATTTGGCTTAATAACAACAGGTGAGGTCATATTTATTTTTTCAGTATTACTATTCCCACCAAAAATATAATTAGCTACTAATCTGAAAGAACTTCCTCTATCTGATTCATCATTTGGTGTGTATGATGCATAAATCCTTTCCTTGTAAGACCGTATTTCTACTTGACCAATAACTTTTACAACATCATAATCATTTTCATTTGCTGAAAGGAACATATTTAGTAAATACGCACCTAAAACTACAGGAGCCAAAAAAACTAGTAAGATTTTCATAATGTATTTTAAGTATTAGTTAAAACAAAAAAAAAACACTCTACATAGAGTGTTTTTTTTGTTTATTTAATATTACGCAACTATTTGTTAGAGAATCTTTTAACTGCATTCCCTGAAGAGTATATATCAAAGATAATTTTGTTTAATGTTGTTCTCTTTATTCTTTTACCAAGAACATCAACAGAATATAGGTACTGTCCATTTTCTATGGTAAGAGACTCATCAATGCTTAAGTTTGCAGGTAATAATACTGCGTCTATAACATGTACAACTCCATTATCTGTTTCAATATTTGCAACAGTAACCATTGCATTGTCAATGTAAACTCCTTCATCTGTAATTGATACTGTTAAACTTGTACCTGCTAAAGTTGTTACCATCATTCCATCAGATAAATCTGTTGAAAGTGCGATTCCACCGTAAACATGATGAGTCAATATTGATGTTAATGCTCCTGTAGGATCGGCTAATAAATCTTCAACCGTACCTTCAGGTAATAATGCAAAAGCTGCATCTGTTGGTGCAAATACTGTAAAAGGTCCATCACCACTTAAAGTACCTACTATGCCTGCTGCTATAACTGCTGCTTCTAATGTAGTGTGATCTGGTGAACCAACAATAACATCAACTACTGTATTTGAAGCTGATGCGTTAACAACAACTTGACCTACCATACCCATTGATGCATGACCATAAACTGAACAATCATAATTGTAAGTTCCTGGAACATCAAAAGTAATAGTACCCATAAGACCTGCTCCTTGAATTGGAAGATATTCTATATCAGCTGGATTGTCAAATGAAACTCCTGTAATAGAATTAGTTGAGAAGTTTACGTCATGAGTACCACCTCCACTTGTAAAAGTTACATTATCTCCAGAAACGATTGTTAATTGATTTGGGGTGTAAGTCATTCCTGAACCTACTGTCACTGAATGAGATGTCTGTGCTGAGGCAAATAAGGATAAAACTACACTCGCAACAATTAGTAAAGATTTTTTCATTGTTTTAGTTTAATGTTTATACAAATATATAAAAAGATATCAATAAACCTACATTTTGTTTAACTAATACTATAAAACGTTAAACATGTTGCTTTGTGTTATTAATTATAAAGATATCTAAATACTCTATCTAAATTCAGTCATATCATATCTACGATATGAATTTTATTGGTAGTTAGTTGAACAAAAATTTGAATTTAGTTTTGTAATAATTAATTAGTAAAAACATTACACTGAGACCTATTAACTATGAAGATAAAACAAGATGTTTTGTTTATCTATGTTTAGATTTATTTAAACAAATATTGTAATTTTGAAAAATTAAAAATCTTATTTTTTCATTGAGTATACTCACAACTTAAATAAATACTGTGACACTGATAAAAAAAAAGATTATTTAATATTGTAATACAACAGAATATCCAGTATTGATTGAACAAATTTAAGATAGAAGCATAGTTTTCATTCTACTATCTTACTTCGAATAGTCATAGACTGTGGTTTTTTTTAAAGATAAATATGAAAAAAATAGTTTTATTATTTCTGTGTATTTCCTCTGGCTTATTCGCACAAAACAAGTTTACAATTAGCGGATTTGTTAAAGAAAAGTCAAGTGCGGAAGAATTAATAGGTGCCAATATTGTAAGTGAAGCTCTTAGTATAGGAGTTACAACTAATGCATATGGTTTTTATTCTCTTACTCTTCCCGAGGGGGATTATAAAATACGTTACTCTTTTATTGGCTATCAAGACACACTTATTACCCTATCACTTATTAAAAGTGAACGTTTAGATGTTGAGATGACACCTTATGCTCAGGAGCTTTCTGAAATAGTTTTGGAAGCTGATGCTATCGATAAAATTCGCTCTATAGAAATGAGTGTTAACAAGCTTCAAACGAAAGCTGTAAAACAATTAGCTGCTGTAGCAGGAGAAGTGGATATTATAAAAACGATTCAACTACTTCCTGGAGTTACAAGTGTTGGTGAGGGTGCAAACGGATTTAATGTGCGAGGGGGGTCTGCAGATGAGAATTTGGTTTTATTAGATGAAATGACGCTTTATAACACCTCTCATCTATTTGGTTTCTTTTCTGTTTTTAATGCAGACGCTATTAAGGACATGAAATTATACAAAGGGGGTATTCCTGCAGAGTATGGTTCGCGAATTTCTTCTGTTTTAGATGTAAGACAGAAGGAAGGTAATGCTAATTTTACTGAAGTTTCCGGCGGAATAGGTCTAATTTCTAGTAGATTGATGGTGGAAGGTCCTCTATGGGATAAAAGTTCTTTTATGGTTGCAGGTAGAAGGTCTTATGGTGATTTATTTTTAGCCTTATCTAGTGATTCGTCAATTCGTGATAATAAGTTGTATTTCTACGATTTAAATATGAAGTTAAATTCATGGTTAGGTGCAAAAGATCGATTGTTTATTTCTTCTTATTTAGGAAGAGATGCTTTTAAATTTGGAAGCTTATTTGCCTCTTCCTGGGGTAACGAAACTTTGAATTTACGTTGGTTACATTTGTTTTCGGATCGTGTAGTTTCTAACTTATCCTATAATTTTAACGATTACGATTACTTAATTTCAATACTTCCTGAAGGGTTTGAATTCGATTGGAAATCGAAGATTAGAAATCATCAATTTAAATACGATGTTTCATATTTCCAAAGTAATAAACATCAGTTAAAAGCTGGAGTTTCTATTAATAATTATCATTTTGAGCCTGGTATTATTAAACCTGCAGTCGATAGTTCTTCTATTATTTCTTTTGAGATGAGAGATAAATTTGCTTTCGAATCAGCATTTTTTCTACAAGATGAATGGCGAATTTCTGAACGCCTACTACTTAAAACTGGTATTCGCTGGTCTTCTTTTTCTAGAATGGGTTCAGACACTATTCTAGTATACGAAAACGAAGCTCCATTGCATTACGATCAAATGTTGGGACAGTATGTAAATGGGGAAGTTGTTGATTCTCTTTTTTATGGAGACAATGAGTTGTTTAATAATTATTCAGCTTTCGAACCTCGTTTTTCACTACGTTATCAAATTAATGAGTCAAAATCTATCAAAGCAAGTTATCAAAAAATTAATCAGTATTTACAACTTATAACCAATGCTAGCTCACCTTCACCTGTCGATATTTGGGCCCCTTCTGGACCATTTATAAAACCACTTATAGGAGAACAATATGCTTTTGGTTATTTTTCTGCCTCAGAAGATCAGAAATGGGAATTCTCTACTGAAATATATTATAAAAAGTTAAAAAATACTGTTGATTACGTAGATGCTGCAGATTTGGAATTTAATAATCATTTAGAAACAGAAATACTTTACGGAATAGGTAGAGCTTATGGTTTGGAGATGATGCTTGAGAAAAAATATGGAAAATTTACTGGTTGGGTCTCGTATACATTTGCAAAAACAGAAAATCTTATAAGCGGTTATGGTGTTGATGATCCTGGTATTAATGGAGGTGATTGGTATCCAAACCCACAGGATAAAACACATGATTTATCTTTAGTTGCCTTTTATAAATTAAATCAGAAATGGTCGTTTTCTTCAAATTTTGTATTTGCTACTGGAATCCCTACAAATTATCCGAAATCAAAATATGAATTTGAAGGTATTAGTATCCCTCACTATTCTGGCTCAAGAAATCACGAACGCTTAACTAATTACCATCGTTTAGATATTGCAGCAACTTTTAAACCCAAAGGAAATGACCTAAGAGAATGGATTTTTAGTATTTATAATGTTTACAATCGAAAAAATGCATCCTCACTTTATTTTAGAGAAAGTATTGATGATTCAAATCAAATTGAAGCTGTTCAACTTTCTATTTTCCCAATAATACCTAGTGTATCCTATAATTTTAAATTCTAATGAAGAAGATACTTAATTACGGAATGATTTTATTTCTATTTAGTTCCTGCGAAACTGTTGTGCAAATTGAATTAGATGACGGAAGTAAAAATTTAGTCATCGAGTCTTTACTCGAGTTCTCAGACTCTACAGATACTGGATTTGCTCGGGTTTTATTAACTGAAACAAGTGCTTTTTATGGCGACATAGCTCCAAAAACAATTTCAAATGCGACCATTTCTATTAATTCAGTTAACAACAGCTATAATTTAATCGAGGATCAGGATTCTCTCGGATTCTATTTTTCTGCTAATCCTATTCCTTATTTAGGTGAAGAAAGTTTCACGATTGATGTAATTGCTGATATTAATGGATCAGAAGGCCATTGGCTAGGAACAAATAATCACACCAATGTGCCGGTTATTGATTCAATTTATTATGAATATTTACCCGCATCACCTCCATTCCAAGACGAAGGATATTTTGTTAAAATTATTCTTACTGACCCAGAAATGGAAGAAAATTTTTACCACTTAACTGTATTAGTTAACGATTCTTCTAATTTTGAATTGTCACCTGGAACAAAGAGGTCGAAAATATTAAAAGATGAATATTTTAATGGAATGGATTTAAATTTTATAGTGAATGATAATCCATTAAAAGAAGATGATCATTTAGAAATAATACTTTCATCTATTACAGAAGATGTTTATGAATACTATTTTAATATGTACACATTACTTGCAGAATCTAGCGGTGTTGGTGTTGCACCTCCGTTTCCTCTTTACGGAAATTTAGTATCCTTGAATGATGACTTTGATAATGCATTGGGTAACTTTCAAGTGAGAAGCACTACTTATAAAGAGATTTATATTGAAAATTAAAGTTCGGGCTCATTATTAACCAAAATATACATCATTTAGTTTTGAATAAATTTACTGATTTTGACTCGAACTTTTACTAACGATTCAGATTCTTAAGCACGAAGGTTAGGTGATTAAACTACCATTGCCAAAACAACAATATGAAAAAGTATTGTTATGTATATGCGCCCCTTACTTACTCACAAATATTATAATCAATAACTTCTTCAGTTACTTTGATTAAATATCCAAACCCTCGAGTTAGCTCTCCAATACCATTATAATCCCATTCTGGTAGATACGCATTACCTATTCCATCTTTAACAATAATAATATTGTCTTCAATTGAAGCAAAAGCAATTGATGCATTAGTATTGTTTGAGCAAGAAAACCCAATCATGTTCCAACCATTAGTAAGTGTAATAGTAATGTTTTCACAATCAGGAACATCTTCATACAAACATGATGAGTCATCAATAGTTGCTTCTAGATTGTAATTTAATGCAGATTCATCTGTACAACCTATAATTTCTTCTCCATTAACTGAGGAAGAACATAATTGATCAAAGAATAACCAAGCTTCAAGACTTGCATTAATATCCATGTTACCATATGAACCAGGCCAATCATGTCCACCTTGGTTAACTGTATATAGCCAAACTTCTGCACAAGTATTCTCTAAACCATATTTATCATATGAAACATTACTTCCATCATTAGGATATAAATTGGGGAATACGCCAGAAGACATTAACTCTAGACCGTATAGGTCTGTGAAGAAATTAATCGTTGCTGGTATACTTGGATAAGCACCCCAGCCATCTTGATTTTCAGGATCGCCCTGAAAATAGGTTATATTGTCTTGTGTTCCATGAATTTCTAATATACTTACAGAATTTGTTGGAGAACAATCAGTAAGTATATCTTGCATTATCATACCTGACACCGGAGCAACACCTGCAAAAGTTTCTGAGGCCTCACAAGCCAAAAGATAACATAAATCTCCGCCATTTGACATTCCGGTACAAAACACTTTATCTGAGTCTATTGAGTTTGTGGCAACAAAATGCGAGGTTAATTGCTCTAAAAATGCAACATCATCGACTGTTTCATTATTTTGAAAATCATATCCAACATTAAAAAAAGCAGATCCACTAGCGTCTTGAATTCCTTGGGGGTAACATACTGCAAAGCCATATTGATCAGCGAGTAAGTTGAATTCCGAATAATTCATTATTTCTTCAGCAGAACCAGAATAACCATGACACACATAAACTAGAGGGCAATTCGCTTCGGCATTTTGTGGATGATAGTAAATGTAATCTCGTTCGTAATTATCTATTAAAAGTGTTCCATATTCAATAATCATAACATTTGAGGTAATGCTATTATTACTTGGGTTTTCATCAGTTGAATTATTAATATTAGAAACTATTACTTCTATTTCATAATTACCTCCATATGAAGGAATGAAGACATCTTGGTGAGTAAATTCAAAAGATTCTCCGGGGGATAAATCAAGGTTAGAAAAAATCTGGGTGTATTCTTGATCGTCAGAAATCCAAGTCACATCTACACTTTCTATTATTTCAGCACCTACGTTATTGATTATTCCCTGAATTGATATCGCACTATTTGAAACACTATTTTGAGGTATTGATAAAGAAGATAACTCAGCATCCAATCCGAGTGGCTCATAAACAAGAACATCATCAATTCCCCAACCAAACATCCATCCGCCTCCGTCGTTATATACAAAAGCAATTAAAACATTTTCATTTCCAGCCAATTCACTCAAGCTGATTGATTGGATTTCCCACATTGTATTATCGGAATTTCCGTTTCCAACAATACTTTCTAATACAGTCCAATTCTCGCCGCCATTTAATGAGTATTCAACTGTAGCATATTCAGTATTACCTTCAAATGGTTCTCCTGAAAAATAGCTAGAAAATGAGAGGATTACAGCCTCTATTCCATTAAGGTTAAAGGTAGGAAGTATCAAATAATCTGCGCTTTTATTGCAATTACACTGGTCGTCATTTGTCGCAACGAAGTTTCCATGGGGTTGAATCGACCACCATTCACTTTGCAAGCTAGAGTTGTCTCCTATAATCCAACCTCCATCTGATGCTAAAGTTTGCTGTTCCCAATCATTTGAGACTCCTATTCCATCGAAACCATCACTTAACAAAATGTTTTGGGATTGAAGGGAATATGTCGAAATTAATAAAGTCGATATAATAAATGTATAAAGCTTGAAAATAGATAGTCTAGGAGTCATAATTGTTAGTTTTATTGCATTAATCAATGCAAATATTGATTATTATATATTCTTTGTCTAATTTTGTTGTGGTAAGGGTGCATAAGCTTGATAATATTAAAATACTCGAATCTAAATTCAAGAGTATAAAAGATATAATAGTTAATGTTACTTTGCTTCCCATTTATCAATCCACGAAACCATAACATCTACCCAATCATCATTATCGTTCATACATTTTATATGTTTGAAATCTGACCCTCCAAACTTTAAAAACTCGCCTTTTCCTTCAATAGCAATTTCTTCTAATGTCTCTAAGCAATCAGAAACAAAAGCTGGTGTTATGACTGCTAGCCTTTTCTTTCCTTTTGATGGTAGTTTTTCTATCTCAAAATCTGTGTATGGCTTTAACCAAGGATCTTTCAAAAGTCTAGATTGAAAAGAATTGCTATAGGTTCCTTCTTTTAGATTTAAAATTTTAGCAATTTCTTTTGTAGTTTCAAAACACTGATGCCTATAACAAGTATAGTGAGCTACAGAGTTCCTATCACAACAAGAATTATCTATTTTACAATGACTCTTTGTTACATCAGACTTCAATATATGTCGTTCTGGAATTCCATGATAAGAAAATAGAATATGATCGTATTCGAAGTTGTTTAAATGATTTTTAATATTGTTACACATAGCTTGTATATAGCCAGGCTTGTTGTAGAAAGGGGGTAAAACATCTAATTTCAAATTCGGAAAACTGTCTGCTATAATTTCTTCAGCTTTTGCAACTACAGTTTCATAAGAGGACATTGCATAATGAGGATATAAAGGAACTAGAAATATTTCTGTCACACCTTTATTGACCAATTCTTGAATTCCTTTTCTCATTGACATAGAGCCATACCGCATAGCCAATGCAACTGGCAGATTTACTTTTTTAATTATTTTTTGGGTAAACATTTGAGAAATTAGAACTAATGGAGAGCCATCTTTCCTCCATATTTTTTTGTATGCAGCTCCGGATTTTTTAGGACGAGTATTCAAGATAATACCTTTAATTAATAACCAACGTTTCCAGTAAGGAATGTCGATTACTCTTTCATCCATTAAAAATTCACCTAAATACTTTTTAACATCTTTAGTTTCTGTAGAATCTGGTGATCCTAAGTTATTCAGTAAGATTCCTTTCATAAGAAGAGTTTCATTATTTCTACTTTCCCTAGTTGGAAATGTTAGAATTAGTAAGACAATGTCGTTTTAATTTTCAGCGTCTATTTGTTTCATAATCTGTTCTGCCTCACAAACGAATTTATCAACTTTTTTCTCATAATAGTAGACATTTTATAAGATTTCAGTAGTATTTCCTTGTACTGTTTTAGTAATTTTAGAGTCTATCGATTCTAGTTATAGATATAATGGTTTAATTAATTTTATTAACCAACATATGTGTTTTGTAATTAGTCAGTGGAATTATTACTTCATTTTTACGATTAATTAATTTATAGGGAGGGTTGTATCCCAAAAAGCTATAGCTATCATCAAATTCTATCGATTCTTTTTTCAATTTCTTTTTTAAAAGACTGAACTGTTTTTTTAAAACTCTATCTGATGCCCATCCGGAAAACTCTATAACAGCAACAATTTTAGAAGGTTGGATACTCAGATATACATCTTTTCTATTAGGTGTCGGAAGATCTTTGGAGTCTATATTAACGGGCATGAAGAAGCTCATAGTAGGCGATGAACCTAAATTCATTTGTACAGGAGAAGTCATAGCAATTTGTTCATTTGAGCTATTACCTCCAAATATATAAGATGCAATTTTACGAAACCCAATACTAGAGTTATTTGAATATGAGTTGCTACTTAAGTCCGTTGATGCCACGGTTAATTCTGGGTATTTTCTAATCTCAAATCCCTCTTTAGTTGCTAAAGTTTCATATTGAATAGTATTTGTTTTCTTGTCCTTTATAGATTTAGAGATTCCATCTGTTTTTTCACTTTCAATGACTTCGTTTGATGAATTATCTTCTGAAATTACCATTGATGTTAAAAAGATAAATGCGATTAATAAAATGAACTTCATAAGCTTGTGTTTTATGATTAATAATAAATCCCAGGCAAATATAGCTTATTTTGTTTAAGAGTAAATAATAAATGTTAAACTAGACGTAGTGATTTGGCTATTATTTGTAAAAGTATTCTGTCGCATTAATTTGACAACAATCTAATTTTGATGTTTTTATTCCAGAAATTATTTCTGTTAACCGCATTATAAAGATACCTGTCTTTACCGACTACCCTTGTTAGACTCGTTCGTACCTTCAAATGGCAATCGATAAAGCGCTAAAAATATCGTCTAATCTTAGTGATATATGGACTTCTGGAGATTTAACGCAAAAGTAGAAAATACAAAATTTGGTATTTCCATCCGGAATAGGTTACAACAAGTCAAAGGGCAGAGTTCGAACCGAAAGAGTAAATACAATTTTCTCCACAATACCTTTACTATCAAGTAGTTTAGCTAAAACAAAAAGCGGAGAACCTGTTGATTTCAACCAATTCTCTGCTCGAGTGACCTCAAGAGGTAATAGTTCGAACTTTTTAAATGATCTTAGAATGTTACTTTAACAGTGGTTCTGATAACAAATAGTTAGATTTCTTCTATAGGATTAATTTCTATATTAAACTCTCTTATTATTAGTCGCGTATGTATTAAATTAAAACGCTGTAAAATTTTGCGACAGTACACCCATGTTTTTTAATATATTTGACACATAAACTTAAACTCTCAGGTATGCGAATCGATTATGCTAAAGTTGTAATATTTCTTACGCTCATTCATTCCTTTTGTTTTGCAGCTCATTTGGAGTCTTTGGACAAAGATAATTTTCAAGACAATAAAATTGTCTTTCTAAATTACTCCATACACAAGAGTGCTGTAAATGAAATACAAGTTGTTTTAATGAACCAAATTATTGTAGAAGGAACACTGAAACAAACGTCTGAAAAAAAACATTTAAATGTACTTGGAAATTTAAAATGTATTGAATTGGACGAAAATCACAGAGAAATCAACACAATTTATCTTTTAAATCCACTTCAAAAACCAGTAGAATATGTAAATGATGAGGGGGAATTAGCATGGACCGAAATTTCTCAAGATGAATCCGGATTCTCCATACGCTTACAATTACACGAAAATACAGCCTATATTGCCATAGAGCAAATAAATGACCCCACACAGCAGGGTAAAAGAATCATAACAACTAAAATAGAGTAAGATGAGAAAAGTGACTTTAACTATTTTAGGGGCAATGTTGTGTGCGCTAACCTCTGCACAAACTTATCAAGCAGATACCTCATCTTACAATGTAGACACCCTACTTTATAATGGAGATGCAGATAAGTTTATCAACCTCGTTATTTTAAGTGATGGTTACATGGAGGCTGAGCTCTCACAATTTGAACTCGATGCTACTCATGTAATGAACTCTCTTTTTTCTGTGGAGCCTTACACTACTTATCAATCTTATTTCAATGTGTTTATTATTAAGGTGCCGTCTAATGAAAGTGGTGCAAACCATCCAGGAACATTAAGTTGTACAGCAGAACACCCTATCTTGGAGGTTGACAATTATTTTGAATCAACTTTTGATATCGGGTATCTTCATAGACTTCTAGCTTCTCCAACACCATGGAAGGTTACTGATGTTTTAGCATATAATTTCCCGATGTATGATGAAGCAGTTGTTTTGGTGAACACGCCTTATTATGGCGGTAGTGGTGGAACATTTGCTACACTTTCTACACATGAACTATCCGGAGATCTATTTATTCATGAATTAGCCCATTCTTTTGTAGATCTTAAAGATGAGTACTGGCCTGGAGAAGTATATGCTGGAGAAGCAGCGAATATGACCCAAGAGTCCGACCCTGAAATTGTACGATGGAAAAATTGGGTTTCTGAAGATTGGCATGGTGTTTTTGAGTATTTTTCTGGTGCTGGTTGGTATCGTCCTCATAACCAATGTAGAATGAAAATTTTAAGTCCGCTTTTGCCTGGAGTTCCAGCTAGCTTTTGTAAGGTTTGTAGGGAAGCTACGGTAGAAAAAATACATTCCTTGTGTACTCCTGTGCAAGAGTATCAACCCTCTAGTTCAGATATCTACTCACCTTCATTTCCACTCGAATTTCAGGTTGAATTAATACAGCCTTTAAGTCAGGCTTTACATTCAAATTGGAGTCTAAATGGTGTGGCTATTGAGAGTAATACTGCTTCGATTTCAATACAGCAAGCCGACTTGAATCAAGGAGTAAATATATTGACCTTCGATGTTCAGGATGCAACGGATATGTTAAGGATTGATAATCACGAAGA